>ENA-OQDL01000108-OQDL01000108.1-human-gut-metagenome-genome-assembly--contig:-NODE-108-length-53814-cov-6.625868_pt1 | contig 53814 bp, 52 predicted proteins | sample MGYA00242782_ERZ504609 | MGnify/ENA primary metagenome ERZ504609 (study PRJEB26092, sample SAMD00036320) | human gut metagenome | host: Homo sapiens | study: EMG produced TPA metagenomics assembly of... | reverse complement strand
CATTCGAAAGAAGTAAACCCCCTTGAAGACGACGAGGTAGATAGGGCAGAGGTGGAAGTGTGGCAACACATGGAGCTGACTGTTACTAATCGGGTGAGGGCTTGACCAAGAATCGCAGGAAGAATGAATCTCAAGGAAATGTCAACATGTATGTAGTTTTGAAGGTGCAAACCTTTATTCCTCCTTAGCTCAGTCGGTAGAGCATGCGGCTGTTAACCGCAGTGTCGTTGGTTCGAGTCCAACAGGGGGAGTTTTCGGAAACATGAAGTCCGATATCAAATTCAATTTTCTACCAGGCTCCATGGTCAAGCGGTTAAGACACCGCCCTTTCACGGCGGTAACAGGGGTTCAAATCCCCTTGGAGTCATTATGTAAGATTTCTTACATATAATAAAAAGTGAATATGGTGCCATAGCCAAGTGGTAAGGCAAAGGTCTGCAACACCTCTATCCCCGGTTCAAATCCGGGTGGCACCTCTTGAAAAACCTTAGAAATATCTTCTAAGGTTTTTTTGTGTTAATGTATACTGACACTTGCGATAGTGACACAGGATGGATTCTGATAATTTCTGGAAGTCACAGAAATAACAGGCTACAGGAGAGGGAATTTCGGTGGCTCCTGAACTGTTAGATGTTCACCGATCAGCTTCTCCATCCAGACCATATTATACCAGTGGTTGAATTTGTAACCGCATTTATGGAACTCACCTACAAGACGATATCCCATATGAGTGTGAAATTCTACACTGTTTTTGTCAAGATGTTCATCTTCCTTTGGAGGATAGGCAATGCAGGCATTCATATTCAAGATACCCTGTTCACGTAAAGCGGTTTCAAGGGCATCATGAAGCCTGCGGCCTATCCCTCTGTGTTTAAGAGACTGATCAACATAAATAGATGTTTCCACAGCCCAGTCATATGCAGGTCTTTCATGGAAAGGACCTGCATATGCATATCCAAGCAAAGTTCCTTTTTCCTCAGCTACAAGGTAAGGGTATTTTCTCAGAGTGTGTTGAATCCGGGAAGCAAATTCTTCTGTGGAGGGAACATCATATTCAAAGGTGATGGCTGTATTTTCTACATATGGTCTGTAAATTTTAAGCAGTGCCGGTGCATCTGCAGCAGAAGCGGTACGGATTATTATTTTATTGTCCATGATAATTTCCTTTCTGAAGTGTGTTTGAAAAATATATGTAACTATTCATCAAATTCTGCAGTCACTATAAAACCTCGCGGTGTATGTTCAATATTTTTTACGATTCCTTTTCTGGATTTGATGCGTTCTGCATTGGGATAACAGCCGGACATTGCCACAGCCGGTTCAATGATATAACTGTAATTCATAAAAGACTGATATTCGGAAATTTCTATTTCATCTCCCACATTTATTAATCCTTGACGTTCCATTTTAAATTTTTCCTGACGCATATAATTCCTTCTTTCTGTGTCAAGCGGATAAAATCATCCGCTTTGCTACGCAGCTTTACACCGAATAACTGCTCCGCAGGGGACTTACCTGATTCGGTTAAATAGAGTAACAGTTCAGTATATGATTGTTTTACCAAAGTGCTGTCATAAGTGAAGCTGCCATATAAGTATAACACAAAAAAAGTAAACAACAATGATTGTTATAAAAAAGTAAAATAAATGAAAAAAGTACTTGAATACGTAGGATTAAGCATATATAATTAATAGAAATTGTGCTGTTTACAGATAAATGTCAGAACTTTGCGACTGACAGGATTTTGGAAGCTGCTTTTTATATTGATACGGAAAGGGGAAATTACATGAAAACGATCGTCGTTTGTGATGATGTTGAGATTGAAAGACTTCTTTTAAAAGAAATATTGTGTCAGTATTTTGAAGAAATAAATGAAGAGGTTTCAATTGTAGAATATGATTCAGGAGAGACGCTTATAGCCGATGTGGAAGAAGGATACATTGCTATGGATCTGCTTTTTCTGGATATTTGTATGAAGAAACTTAATGGAATGGAAACTGCAAGAAAATTGAGACAGATACAGTGTAAGGTGCCGATCATTTTTCTTACCGCCTCACCGGATTATGCCATAGAGAGTTATGAAGTACAGGCTTCCGGATATTTGTTGAAATCATTTTCAGAAGAGAAACTGATGAAACTTCTGAACAGGATTCTTAAAACGGATATGAAAAGGCGTGTTGCAATCAAAAACAGAAGACAGTACCGTTATCCATGTACAGATGATATCATGTATATTGACAGCAATAAACATAATGTCACCCTGCATCTGTCAGATGGTTCCGAAATTATAACAGTGGACAAGCTGGGAGAAATTGAGAAGAGAATTAACGAGAAACGTTTTCTGCGCTGCCATCAGAGTTATCTGGTAAATATGGATTATATTAAGGATGTAGAGGACGATTTTATTATGGAAGATGGAACACTTGTGCCTATACGTGTTCGTGGGCGGAAAGAAATACTGGATACGTACTATGATTATTTTGTAAATCATTTTGGAGACTCAAAGGACACTTTTGCAGAATAAATTGCTGAATTTGCATAAATGAAAAGAGGGCGTAAATGCTGATATAATACACATTAAGGTACAGCTGATATAAAAAATCAGATAAACTGGGAACGGGGAATGCAAGACACAGTATTATTGTTTTAAATCAGTCGTTATACCTGACCTATTATTAAAAAGTGTGTGAAAAGTGTGTGTTATAAAATGTGTGTGAATGTGTGAAAAATCCCCACCGAAAGTCAATGTTTCCTCGGCATTGAGATTTCGGTGGGGATTTTTTGATATAATATTATCTGATATCAGATGTATCAGAAGAATCCTGTTCAGCAGTTGTCAGGGCAAGCTCCAGAGAAGTGTCTGTGAAGAAGGTATTAGCATTATACAGGTACAGAATTTCCTGAACATTTTCAACCTGCATTAACTGCTCCAGATCTCCAAAGTAATAACGGGGATCAATCATTATGATCTTTCGGTAATGCTGAGCAAGAAATGGGATGAAGCTGTTTGCGTATGAATCCTTAAGCACAAGCAGTGTATTATCTGTTTCAGTAGGAGTACTGATCTTTATCTGAGCGTGGTTTCCACCAAAGAATAATGCATATTTATCTCTTGTCTCAAGTTTCTCGGTATCATAGAAGCTGGCACTTTTTTTCTGTTCGTCTACATAATTAACTACAGAAGAGAGCGCCTGATCTCCGGTGGGGAGAAATACATCGATCTCATCTTTTTCGCCGGAGCGGAAACCGCTTTTGGCAGACAGTGTTCCCTGAAAAGAACGGGTGACAGGTGCTTTGTCATAAGTGTCTGCTGAAGTATCAATTCCCATATCTTTGGCTGCCTTAAGATAGGCATAATAAGCACCTTGGGTAGTCCAGTGATGATCAGTGTGATAATAGAGGTCTTCCATTTTGTGATCTTTAAAAGTGCTGCGAACATCAATAAAGGTCACACCTGCATCGGTCAGGGAGGCAGAGAGGCTGTCAAGCCAGGAATTCTGATCCTGGACAGGGGCAAAAGCAGGAAGCCTGTCGCTCAGGATATTCACAGAATTTGGGGCGATCAGTGCATATTGTTTCAGATCAGAATGTTTTTGCGCAAAGTCAGTCATTGCTTTTACAGTGGCGTCATACTGTGTCTGATCAGGCGCTTTAAATTCTTCCATAAGATATCCGGATTTTCCAACGTATACGCCATTAGATTCTACTTTTCCCATCAGACGGTCAGTTCCGGCTTTCAGGGTAATCCACAGATCGCGAAGTGGAAACTGATCATTTTCATAGGTTTCAAATTGTTTTTCAAATCCGCCGGAAGCAATCTGACTGCCGTTTAAATGAGGCAGGGAAGAAAGTACGCGGTTTTCTTTTTCAGAAAATCCTCTGTCAGGAAGCACAATGCTCAGAATGAGTACGATCAAGGGGATAAATAAAAACAAAGTCCCATTCTGTGGAAAAATAAACGATAATTTCTTAATGATTTTTTCATATTGTTTACCTTCTAAAATTTTGCATATAAAAATGGTGTGTAAGAGTTATAAACCATATAGGCAATCGATAATGCAAATAAAATAAGATTTATGATCACTGCAGCAACAGGTCTGCGTCTGACCAGACGCTTAAAGTACTGGTAAGGAGCAGGACGGCACATAAGAATACTGATCAGAAGAAGGATAAATCCTGTCTTGAGGTAGTAAAGTGCAGTTTTGTCTATGAAACCGGAAGCTCCGATCCCAAACATAGTTCCAAGGTAATGGCCAAGGGCACCAAAGTCTGTCTGGCTGAAGAATACCCATCCGATCATGACTACAAGCATAGTGTATACAGTGCAAAGCCAGGATGGTAATTTTTTTCAGATATTTCTGAAGTACAAATTTTTCGAGTAAAAGGAAGAGTCCGTAATAAACACCCCATAGTACGAAATTCCAGCTTGCACCATGCCACAGACCGGTAAGTGCCCATACCACAAGGATATTTCGGATATGTTTCAGAGTGGAGACCCGATTACCGCCAAGCGGGATATAAATATAATCTCTGAACCAGCTTCCAAGAGAAATATGCCAGCGTCTCCAGAATTCAGAAACACTGGTGGAAATATAGGGATAATCAAAGTTCTTATTAAAATCAAATCCCAGCATTTTTCCCAGACCGATGGCCATATCCGAATAGCCGCTGAAGTCAAAATAAAGCTGCATTGTATAAGCCAGAATGCCAAGCCATGAAGTAAATACAGACATCTGTGGATGACCACAGATACTGCTGTATAAAACCGAGAGATTATCTGCCAGAAGAACTTTCTTTGCAAGACCTTTGACAAAAAGCTCTGCACCGGTACCGAATTTGGAGATATTGATGGTGCGCTGCTTCAGCTGCGTCTCTATATCCGTATATCGTACGATTGGTCCGGCAGAGGTATAAGGAAACATTGTGCTGTATACGGCAAAGGTCAGGAAATTTCGCTGCGCACTGACCTTGCTTAAATAAATATCAAAAAGATAGGACAAATTACGGAAAGTGTAGAAAGAAAGTCCTATCGGCAGCGAAAGCTCCGGATGAGGGATATGGATACCGATGATTCCTCCGATTGTGTTAAGTAAGAAACCATAATATTTAAAAAACACAAGTACTGCAAGATTTATAATGATCGAGAAAATCAGATTAATTTTCTGTTTCCTGTCGTCATAATATAAACGTTCCAGTTCTGTACCCATATAATAGTTGAAGATACTGGAAAACAGCATGAGGATCACATATACAGGTTCTCCCCAGGCATAAAAGATCAGACTGCCCAAAAACAGCAGCAGATTGCGGAGCTTTCCCGGTACCAGGTAGTAGATCAGCATGAAAACCGGAAGAAAGCAGAATATAAAAAATATACTGTTGAATACCATATTAAAAGTTCTCCAATCTGGATATTATGAATATTATAGTAATTCTCTTAACTGCATTTTCTCTTAACGGTATTATTAAGAGGACTGCCATAGTAATGGTTCTGCAGTCCATTAGCGTAAAATGCGGAACAGTTACGAGGATTAAAGTAAAATGCTTATATCATGGAAAGAAAGGCAGTGCGCCAGTTCTGTGCGTCTGCGCCGCACATATAATATACATAGTTTCCTTTTTTTCCAACAACTGCATTGTTCAGAAGAGCCATCTGATCTGTGCCATAGCCCTCAAATACCTGCTTCTGACCGGAGAGATGGGCGTTTGCATTTTCAAGCAAAGTATTTGCCTGGGTATTGTCAGTGGCCTTCATAATACAGATTTCTTCTACTGCCATGGGTGAAGCGGCTTTGTAGAAGAAATAACCGTCAATATTGCGGTCATCTGTCTGATAATAATGTTTCAGATCAGAACGTGCTTCTTTATTTAAAGAAGTGATATCAGAATCCTGTTCCATAGTCTGTGCAATCTGTTCCATGGGTACATTCTTTGCGCTGTCGGAGGTATACAGGACAGTCAGATATGCGATAAGGAAAAGAACAAATGCACCTTTGATAAAAATATGTAAATAATTTTTCATGCCTTTAACCCCGCAATCTGTGCCATATTTGTCAGCCATTTGGGATAGTAGTCCTGAATCACATGTTCACCGTCCGGTTCATACAGATTCTCTGAACTGTCTGTTACAATCGTTGAATTGTCAATAAAGGTACATCCCATTTCCTGACAGAGTTTGATAAGTCCTTCATTATAATCAGGGTAATATCCAAGATCAGGAGTCTGTGCGATCGCTTCATCAGTAATCGGCAGAATGCAGTTGATATAAATTGGGACATCCGGTAAGGCTGTCTGGATTTTCTTTATCTGCGTCCTGTATGCATCAATAAATTCTGATGAAGCCGAACCATATATTTCCAGGTCGTTGGAACCAAATGCCATGAATACATGAGAGGGATTCAGAGCAATTGCCGTACTGATCTGATCATCGGCTGCACCTACATTTAATCCTCGTTTGCTGACTACCACATCCGTATCTAGATATCCGTATTCTACGATGGATTCTGTGATAGAGTCACCGATGATGACGTTTCCGGCAAAAACCTGTCGGATTTCTACATCACTTAACAGGGTAGATCCAGAACCGTCTGAAGCATCAGAACCGGAAGAAATGCCGGTTGTCTGTTTCAGAGCCTGAAGCTGTTCTTCTGTCTGTGAAATGTCTGAATTTTCCAGAGCCTGAAGGCGGGCTACATTTTCTTTACAGACAGAATCATTCTCATTTCCGCGGGTGCATAAAAAAATCACTGCACCGGCGAGTATAACACCGACAGGGATAAGAAATAAAACTTTATTCTTTGGTTGTTTTTTCAAAATAAATCCTTCCTATGGAAAAATATCCATTTTATGACATAGTTTTATTTATAGCAATACTTTCAAATGTATTATTTATGAGTATCGCTATAATTATAATACGCACTAAAAAAACTGCAAGGAAAAATTCACAAATTTTACACAAAGTCATGCAGTTGCCTGTGGACGAAGAGAAAGAAAGAAGTTATACTATTTCAATAGAAGAAATGGAATAGTATTTTTAACCGAATCAAGTAAGTCCCCTGCGGAGATTGCGAAAAGCAATAAGAGTGGGTGTGGACTTGCTATCATACAGTCAGGAGGAAAAGGTTATGGGGAAAAAAGTTTCTGATTTTTTAAAAAGCGAGATTTTATCATCGGTTTTTTATCTGGCATTTGGTCTGTGTCTGCTCCTGGTTCCGGACCAGACCGTAAACATTATCTGCAAGATTGTATTCGGACTGGTAATGATCGCTTCCGGTATTTATCATATTGTTATTTATACAGCTGAGAAGGAAAAGGCAACGATTCTTGATCTGTTTACGGGTGTAATCGTCATGGTGCTTGGAATTTTTCTTTTCTTTACACCGCAGATCGTGATCAAAATCCTGCCATATTTACTGGGAGCCTTGGTACTGGTTGACAGTATCTGGAAGATAAAGGGAAGTTACAGACTGAAAAAAGCCCAGAGAGGACGCTGGAAGATTATTCTTATTGGCTGTTTGGTATTTATTGCGCTGGGTGTTTCCATGTTGCTCTATTCTTTTTTGAGTGTAACCCGGATGATCCTGTTTTCCGGAATTATTCTGACTGCTGATGGAGTGGCAGACATTGTATTTTTGATCATGATTCGTCTTGGAATGAAAAAATCCGAAAAACTCTGTGCTGAAAAAGAACAGGAAGAGAATGGCAAAGAGAAACCATGGGATGACCCGGCAGATGCAGGTCTGGACGAAAAAGTGCAGGATAAATCTTTAAATGAAGATGAAACAGAATGGAAGCAAGATACAGATTCTCAGGTTCAGGAAGCGGAGATGGAAATAGAAACCGGGAAGACTGCAGATGCAGCAGATGCAGACGCCATTCTGGATGCAGAGATGCAGACTCCGGATGAAGGCGTGGAAAGTCCCGGCAGAGAAATCCGGGAAATGCTGAAAAATCATGATGAACCGCTGGAAGAATGGAAGGACTGAGTGGAATATGCAGGAACAGAATTCCGTTGTACTTATGAATTTTTCCGGAATTTACAGAGAAGAAGAATTCTGGAAAAACAGACAGGTATCCTGGATTGAGCTTCAGAATGTCTGTGGGACAAACTGCTATTGTGATGAGGAAGCAATCGCAGAGATTAATAAACGAACAGAAAATTATCCAACTGCCGGAATCCATTTTATTGATTCCGGCAATTATCACTATATGACCAGACTTTGGCTGACAAGAATGGATCAACCGTTCTGTCTGCTGGTATACGATAATCATACAGATATGCAGCCCCCGGCTTTTGGTGGGATTTTGTCGTGTGGAGGATGGATCGCGGCAGCGTTGGAGGAACTGGAGAATCTGAAATATGTGATCCTTGTGGGACCGGATGAAGCAGCCTATGAGCAGGTAGATGAGAATCTGAAGGACAGAGTGATATTTCTCTCCAGAGAGAAACTTCAGGTGATGAATGATGAAGAGAGAAACTGGTTTCTCAGGGAAACAGTCAGTGAAGTATGTAATTGGAGAAAATCGGAAGGTTTACAGGAAGATGCTGAAAAATTCCTTCCATTATATATATCTGTTGATAAAGATGTGCTTTGTACAGAGGATGCACAGACGACATGGAGCCAGGGGGATATGAGGCTGACAACTTTGGTGTCCGGTGTACAGACTGTATTGGAATGTGCAAAAGAAAGCAGTGGAAAGATTGCCGGTGTGGATATCTGCGGAGAAGCAGATGCGGAAGCGGTACATGAGAATGAAGCCAATGATTATGCAAATGAAAAATTGCTGGAGGTTTTTGAAGGTTTATTTGGGAAATCCGACTGTGAATAATAAATAAAATGAGAGAGTGACAGGAAGTATTTTAAGATTTGAGAGGATTTGAGACATGCATAATGAATTGTTGCATATAGGACCGTTGACGGTATATGGTTATGGATTTATGATTGCCATGGGAGTATTGGCTGCCTGGTTTGTGGCTGAGCAGAGAGCGCGTAAACTGAAACTTGCATGTGAACATATTTTTTATCTGGTAGTGTGGTGCGCCATTGGTGGATTTACATCTGCGAAGATCTTGTTCTGGATCACCAACTGGAGGGAATTTCTGCAGAATCCAAGGCAGATCATAGGATCAGATGGATTTGTGGTATATGGAGGAATCATCGGAGGAATTCTGGTGGGCTGGCTGTACTGCAGGATAAAGAAGTTGAAATTTCTGGAGTATTTTGATCTGATGATGCCATCCATTGCACTGGCACAGGGATTTGGCAGGATTGGATGCTTTCTGGCAGGCTGCTGTTATGGGAAAGAAACTTCAGGGCCTCTGGCGGTTACGTTTACAAATTCAGATTTTGCACCCAACAATGTTGCTCTGATCCCGACACAGATTTATTCCGGATTTTTTGGATTTTGCCCATTTTCTGCTGCTGCTTTATGTGGCAAAGCATAAGAAAGCAGATGGACAGGTGGCTGCCTGCTATCTTATTTTCTACAGTATAGGAAGATTTGTGATCGAATTTTTCAGAGGAGATATTGAAAGAGGAAGCGTAGGAGTATTGTCGACTTCGCAGTTTATTAGTATTTTTACAACTGTGGCTGGAATTATATTATTACTGACTGTTGTGAAGAAACAAAAGCAGGAAGCGAATATCAGTCTGAACAGTAAAGGTTAGAATTGTCATAAAGAGCATATATTGTGCATATCATGTATAAAAAATCCAGGGAGGACAGTAATGTTCGGACCTGACGATTTTGAAGTGCAGATACAGCAGGAAAACCCCCCGGGCATTCATGCTGAGCCGTCAATACCGCCGGCACAGGATGAAGAGTACGGGGATTTTATTGTAAAACATGGACAGAATATGGGCGGAAAATTTCTTCCTGTGAATGAATTGTTTGGAATTCTATATATTCCGCTGAATGAGATTGGTCCGCTGGAAATTAATTCCTATACGTATGCATCTTTGCCGAAGTGTTATACATTTATGGATGCGGATGCATTAAATTCATCCGGGATTACGCGGTTACATAATCATCCCTATCTGAAACTTCAGGGAGAGGGCACAGTGATCGCAGTGATTGATTCCGGGATTGATTATCTGAATCCAATCTTTCGAAACGGAGATGTAAGCCGTATTGCATATATCTGGGATCAGACAATTCCGGGAAATGAGGATGAACAGGTTCCTTATGGAAAGGTTTTTACCGGAGAGGAAATTAATCAGGCATTGCTGTCGGAGAATCCACAGGAGATTGTACCCTCATTGGATGAGAACGGACATGGTACAGCTATGGCAGGGCTGGCAGCAGGCAATTTTGTACCCACAGAAAATTTCTCAGGAGCAGCTCCGAAAGCAACGATCATTGTGGTGAAATTAAAGAAAGCAAAATCCTATCTGAGAAAATTTTACCAGTATCCGCCACAGGCACCGGTATTTCAGGAAGACGACATTATGCTGGGGATTTCTTTTGCAGTGAAGATGGCACAAGAGATGGGAATGCCGGTTTCCGTTTGTCTGGGACTTGGCACCAATCAGAGCGCACATGTTGGTGACAGTGAGCTGAGTCGATATGTAGATTATATTAATGAAGATTCTCAGGTATCAGTATCTGTGGCAGCAGGAAATGAGGGTGCAGCACAGCATCATTATACAGCAGAGTTGGACTATGTGAAAAATCAGGATACTGTTGAACTTCGTATTGCGGATAAAGAAGAAGGATTTTCCATGGAATTTTGGGGAGATCCGCCGGATGACTATGGGATATCGTTACAGTCACCGGCAGGAGAAAAGCTGTATGTGAGCAGTTCTCTTGGTGCAGGTACTCAGGAATTAAGTTTCATTTTTGTGGAGACGAAAGTGCTGGTCAATTACGTAAAGATGGAGCGGATGACCGGGAAACAGCTGATTTATTTTCGCTTCTTTCATCCGGCAGCAGGTATCTGGAAGGTAAATGTCAGTAAAAAAGGAATATCGGGAAGCAGGTTTCACATGTGGCTTCCGGTGCAAGGGCTGATTTCGCCGGATACTTATTTTCTGGAGTCTACACCTTATATAACTGTTACTGCACCTGGGGATTCAACCAGAGGTATTACGGCAACAGCTTATCAGTATCTGGATAACAGTCTGTATTTTCAGGCTGGGAGAGGGTTTACTCCAAATAACCAGGTGACACCTGATCTGGCAGCACCGGGAGTAGATCTGCTCATTCCATTGCCGGGAGGGGCGTTTGGAAAGGCTTCGGGGAGCAGTCTTTCTTCGGCTGTTGTTGCAGGAGCAGCAGCATTGGTGCAGGAATGGGCGATCGTGAGAGGAAATATTCCTTATGCATCGGGAAATACGGTGAAGTTTTATCTGCAGAAAGGGGCAGTGAGAGAAGAACAGATGGAATACCCCAATCCGGGATGGGGATATGGAAGACTGGATCTGTATCGGACATTTGAGATTATAAACTGAAAGGTTTATGAAATACTGGAAAATACATATAAAAGATAAAATAATAACCAAATTTTAAGAGTAAATATTGTATAGTTTTAGACCAAAAATAATTAGGAGGTCTAATTGTTTTTTGGGACAAAAAATGTTACAATCGTACAAAAGAAATTGGGAGGCAATTATGAAGAGAGGCAGTATTTTTGAAACTGACGGAATTCCCCGCATGAGTGAGGCTTTACCTCTTGCCATGCAGCATGTCGTAGCTATGATCGTTGGCTGTGTCACACCGGCGATCATCGTTTCCGGAGCAGTTCCAGGCGGACTCTCCAGAGAAGACCAGGTTATCCTGATCCAGTCGGCACTGGTCATTGCAGCATTGTCAACTTTGCTTCAGCTGTTTCCGATTGGCGGAAAGGCGAAATTTGCAATTGGCTCAGGCCTGCCTATTATCATGGGTGTCAGCTTTGCTTACGTGCCAAGTATGCAGGCGATAGCGGAATCGTATGGAATAGCAGCAATCATGGGTGCGGAGATTGTTGGTGGTGTCGTAGCAGTTGTTATGGGTTTGCTGGTCAAGAAGATTCGGGTATTTTTCCCGCCGCTAATCACAGGAACAGTCGTATTTACCATCGGTCTTTCCCTGTATCCGACTGCCATTAATTATATGGCAGGCGGTACCAGCAGTCCGAATTACGGATCCTGGCAGAACTGGGCAATTGCATTTTTCACGCTGATCGTTGTTACAGCTCTGAATCATTTTGGAAAGGGAATCTGGAAACTGGCATCTATTCTGATCGGTATTATAGTGGGATATCTGGTTTCTATTCCGTTTGGAATGGTAGATTTCTCAAGCATAGGGGAAGCAGGTGTCTGTCAGCTTCCATCTCTGATGCATTTTGGAGTACAGTTTGAGCCGTCTTCTTGTGTTGCACTGGGAATTTTATTTGCTATCAACTCTATTCAGGCAATCGGTGATTATTCAGCGACTACGATCGGAGCTATGGACAGAACACCTAAGGATGATGAACTGCAGCGTGGAATCGTTGGTTATGGTCTTTCTAACGTTGTAGGCGCATTGCTCGGCGGACTTCCCACAGCAACATACAGCCAGAACGTTGGTATTGTTACAACTACAAAGGTTATCAACCGTTGGGTACTGGGACTTGCAGCTGCAATTCTCGGTATAGCAGGTCTGGTTCCGAAATTCTCAGCTATCCTGACAACGATTCCTCAGTGTGTACTGGGTGGTGCAACTGTGTCTGTATTTGCATCGATCGCAATGACAGGTATGAAGCTGGTTGCTTCTGCTGAGATGGATTACCGTAATTCATCTATCGTAGGACTTGCAGCTGCACTGGGAATGGGTGTATCTCAGGCAACAGCTGCACTTGCAAGCTTTCCCACATGGGTAACAACAATTTTCGGTAAATCACCGGTTGTCCTTGCAACTATTATTGCAGTAATGCTTAATGTGATCCTTCCGAAAACACGGGATGAGCAGAAAGAAGAGGCAAAAAAAAAGATTAAAATAGAACAGAAACTGGAAGAAGACCACAGGGAATTCGGGGAATAAAAACAGAAACTGAATATGGGAAATATAAGGTGTGCTTTCACAGGGGGATGTGGGAACACACCTTTTTATTGAATTGCTATGGAAGGCAGTTGTATGATATAATGAAAAGCAATCACATTAAATCAAACGATACAGGAGGTTTCTTATGTCCAGAAAGAATCTGATCGTCGGTCAGTCCGGCGGTCCTACCGCAGTAATTAACAGCAGCCTTTACGGAGTTGTATCCGAGGGAATGCGTCATCCGGAAGCTATTGAGCATGTTTACGGAATGATAAACGGAATTGAAGGATTTTTAAATGGAACAGTTCTTGACTTTGCCGAAGCACTTCCGGGAGAGAAACTTGACGGTCTGAAAGTCACACCAGGTGCTTATCTTGGTTCCTGCCGCTATAAATTGCCGGAATCACTGGAAGATCCGGTTTATCCAAGACTTTTTAAAAATTTGAAGAAATGAATATTGGCTGGTTTTTCTATATCGGTGGAAATGATTCCATGGATACGGTGAGCAAACTTTCCCGTTATGCTGCGCAGACAGGCAGTGATATCCGTATCCTCGGAGAACCAAAAACAATCGACAATGATCTGATCCACACAGACCATACTCCGGGATTTGGAAGTGCAGCCAGATATGTAGCTTCTACAGTCCGCGAGATTACCATAGATGCAAATGTTTATGAAAAGAAATCCGTAACTATTATAGAAATTATGGGCCGCCACGCAGGATGGCTCACTGCTGCATCTGCACTTGCCCGCAAATATACAGGAGACAACCCTCTTCTCATCTACCTTCCGGAAACAGCCTTTGATCAGGAAGAATTTCTTAAAGCAGTAGAGAACTCCTTTGAGAAAAACTGCAATGTCATTGTCTGCGTATCAGAAGGAATCCATGACGACAAGGGCACATTTATCTGTGAATACGACAATTCCGTAGGCACTGATACCTTTGGACACAAAATGCTGGCAGGCTGTGGTAAATATCTCGAAAACCTTGTCAGAAACCGCCTCGGTGTAAAAGCCCGTTCTGTAGAACTCAACGTCAGCCAGCGTTGCTCAGCATCCATGATGTCCGCCACTGACCAGCAGGAAGCCATCAAAGCCGGAGAATTCGGCGTACAGGCAGCCCTCAACGGCGAAACAGGAAAAATGATCTCATTTATCCGCAAAGAAACCTCTGACGGAACCTATATTATGGAATGTGGTCTTGAAGACGTCAATGCCATCTGCAACGAAGAAAAAACAGTTCCATCAGAGTGGATCACAGAAGACGGATCTGACGTCACTGAAGCCTTCATAAACTATGCCCGCCCCCTGATCCAGGGAACAGTACAGATCCCCTGCGGCGAAGACGGCCTCCCGTCATTCGTATACCGAAAATAGTATAGATTGACGGACGCGCAGGAAAATTAATTGTCTGGCGTGCGGTTTCGGACACTAAGATATTCTAAGGCGATAAAAATCTGCTAAAAGCATGAGCCCGCAGGGTCAAACTCGCTGTCGCTCAGACAGTGACCCTGTGGGCTCATAACGCATATTTTTATCGTCTAAGAATATCTAAGTATCCTGCAAATGCACGCCAGACAATTAATTTTCCTGCGCTGTTATAATATATATCAGTAGATTGCAAATATAAAGATAACTGTTTCGCAGTTTATTATCGGATACTATAAACAAAATCACATATTATAATAAGCCGCATACACTCCATTCATATCCAACAGCTCTTCATGTGTCCCCCTCTCAGCAATCCCATCCTCAGTGATCACAATAATCTCATCCGCATCCCTGATCGTAGAAAGTCTGTGCGCAATGGTAATAGTAGTACGGTTCTGTGAAAGCTCTTCAAGACTTCTCTGGATCCATCGTTCACTCTCATTATCCAGAGCGCTCGTAGCTTCATCAAGGATCAGGATCGGCGGATTCTTCAGGAACACACGTGCAATGGAAATCCTCTGTTTCTGACCGCCCGAAAGTCTTGTTCCGCGTTCTCCGACATAGGTATCATACTGCTGTGGAAGTTCCATAATAAAATCATGAATGCTTGCCCGCTTTGCAGCTGCAATAATCTCTTCATCAGAAGCTCCCGGTTTTCCATATGCAATATTATCCCGGATCGTACCGTCAAACAGATAGACATCCTGCTGTACAGTTCCGATATTATTTCTGAGACTCTTCAGAGTCAGGCTGCGGATATCTTTTCCATCAATAGTGATCCGTCCCTCTGTTACATCATAAAAGCGTGGCAGAAGAGAACAGATAGTAGTTTTCCCGCCACCTGACGGACCCACAAGTGCCACAGACTTTCCGGCAGGGATATCAATAGAGATATCACTGAGAACAGGGGTATTATCGTCACTGTAATGAAAAGATACATGCTCATAGCTTACATGTCCCTTCACATCAGTAAGTTCTCTGGCATCCGGAGCGTCTGTGATCTCTGACTCTGTTTCCATAACATCAAGGAAACGGCGAAAGCCTGAAAGACCCTTTTGCATCATTTCGACCAACTCGACCAGAATCTGGATCGGACTGATAAAGATTCCGATATAAAGTGCATACATGGCAAGATCTGCAGTCTGCATTTCTCCGTTGGCAATAAGATAACCGCCATACACCAGAGTGACCAGATACATCATTCCCTGAAAGAACAGATTAGAGCTCATAAAGCTTCCCATACAGCGATAATTATCACGCTTTGAAAGCAGAAAAGCTTCATTGCTTTTTTTGAATTTGTTATGTTCAATATCTTCATTTGCAAAGGACTGTACCACACGGATACCGGAAAGTGTGTCCTGGAGACTTGCATTGACATCCCCGATCTTACGTCTGTTTTCCATAAAAGTTGCCTGCATTCGGGCATTCTGCTTAAAGGAAAACCAAAACATAACAATAACAAGGATAATCAGTGGAAATGCCAGTTTCTTATTGATAAAGAAAAGAAAGACAAAAGCACCGATGATCTTTACCAGAGAGATAAAAAGGTTTTCAGGACCATGGTGTGCAAACTCGGAAATATCAAAAAGATCACTGACCAGCTTGCTCATCATCTGACCGGAATTATTCTGACTGTAATAGGAAAATGAAAGCTGCTGGTAATGATCAAATAATTCCTGCCGCATATCCCGTTCCATATTTGCTCCCATCATGTGTCCCTGGCAGGTTACATAATATTTGCAGAGACATTGGATCACATACATAAGAAAGAGTCCTCCTGCGATCACAGGCAGTGCACGAAGAATCCTTGACTGATCCTGAGTGAACAGTGTTTTTGTCATAGTCCGCAGGATCTGAGGATATGCCAGATCTATCAGACTGATCACGGCAGCACATATCAGATCAATAAAAAAGACCGTTTTATACGGACCATAGTAGTGGATGAATTTTTTGATAGTATTCATAAGATAAAATCCTTTCATCTGTGATAGAATATATGTGATTTTATAGTAACATAACAGAAAGGAAAGTCAATAGAGGGGCAGGAACAGGACTTTAAAATGAAGCTTTTTTGTGTTATATTGTGGTTATGGTAATTTCACAGGAGAGGAAGATGATCTGATGCAGGACAGAAAGCTTGAACAGGCTCTGGAGATTTATTTTCAGGAAAATCCGGACAGAGAGTCCGATAAATATCAGGAGATACAGAAATACCTGAAGCTCAGAATACGTTCTGTAATGGAGCTTCTGATAGAGAATGAGGATACAGAAAGGATGGAGCAGATCGAGAAATGCGGATGGTTTTCCGCAAATGAGCTGGAGAATTTTATAAGATGTGCACAGGAAAAAGCAAAGCTGCGTTCTCTGGTATGGCTGCTTCATCTGAAAGATAAAAAAATATGGATACCCAAAAAAAGACTTTTCACTGTAAAACAACAACAGAGCAGGAACTTACCGGAAAAAAAATCCTGCAAAACTGCAGAAATCAATTATATCTGGACTTTCCTTATCTGGACGGGGCATTTACAAGTCTGGAATACAAAGCAGACAGCAGCATTGATACAATTGGGACAGACGGGGAGCTGATTTATTTTAATCCGGTATTTCTTATGAAAAAATATCTGGAAGATCCGGCAGCAGTAAGAAGAGGATATCTGCACATGCTGCTTCACTGTCTGTACCTTCATATTTTCATGGAACCTGACAGAGATTCCGGTGAATGGGACAGGGAATGCGACTGTTTTGTAGAGCAGCTGATCGACAAGGCTGTCGGAGAAGGCAAAATCAGCCTGAAGAAAAGAAAATCAGATGATACACAGGTGAACACAAATACTTTTGATGATCACATATTCTGGCAGAGAACTGCCGGACAGGCATCAGGAGGCAGGAGAACAAAGGAAAAATGGGAACATATCCTTGCTTATACCTCACAGAATAAGACCGGTATGCAAAGCAGGGCAGGGACTCAGACAAACGATCAGCAGGAAGAACTGGATGAGATCTACCGCAGTAAATATGATTACCGGAAATTTCTGAAGCAGTTCTGCAGACTGCGGGAGGAAGTGGAGCTGGATACGGAGAGCTTTGATTATATTTTTTACAGCTTTGGAATGGAACATTATGGAAATATTCCATTGATAGAACCGTTGGAGTATAAAGAAGTAAACCGTCTGGAGGAGCTGGTGATCGCCATTGACACATCCGGTTCATGTTCAGGAGAAACTGTACAGAGATTTCTGGGTGAAACCTATGGGATTTTAAGTGAAAAAGAGAATTTTTTCAGCAGGATGAAGGTATATATCGTCCAGTGCGACTGTTTTATCCAGAAAGTGGATGTGATCCATTCTGAGGAAGAGTGGAAGGAATACATCCGGAACGTTAAGATCCAGGGCAGGGGAGGTACAGATTTCCGCCCTGTATTTGAATTGATCCGTCAGGAAAAAGAGAGAAAAGAACTGAAGAATCTCAGAGCACTGATCTATTTTACAGATGGTGACGGGATTTATCCGGGACAAAAGCCGGATTATGAGACTGCATTTGTATTTCTGAAACGGACGGACAAGATGAAACTGGTGCCGCCATGGGCGAAATGTCTGATCACAGGAACGGGACAAACTGCGGAGCAGATGTCAGTTTGAGTAAATAATGTTACTGTTCACTGGTAATATCCCGCGAGGTGTTTTTTGTGAGCGAAGGTCACAGAAAACCCGAGACATACCGCGCGAATTTATGCGATTAGCATAAATTCTGTGCATCGCGAAGCGTGTTGCTGGGAACGGAGTGAACAGTAACTAAATAATTAGCAGGAGTATGATAATAAAATGAACATACAGGAAGCAAAAACAGAAATCTGTAATACACTTCGCGCATATCTGGCGAAGGATGAGAATGGATATTATACTTATCCTCTGATCCGTCAGAGACCGCTGTTGCTGATCGGTCCGCCGGGAATCGGCAAAACTGCCATTATGGAACAGGCGGCAGCAGAGTGCGGTGTGGGACTTGTAGCCTACACCATTACCCATCACACCCGTCAGAGTGCCATCGGTCTTCCGGAGATCGTTAAACGGAATTACGGTGGAAAAGGAATGATGGTGACAGATTACACAATGAGTGAGATCGTGGCATCTGTCTATGATTGTATGGAGAATACAGGCAGGAAAGAGGGAATCCTGTTTATTGATGAGATCAACTGTGTGTCTGAAACCCTGGCACCGGCAATGCTGGCACTTCTCCAGAATAAAACCTTTGGAAGTCATAAGATTCCGGAAGGCTGGATTCTGGTAGCAGCGGGAAATCCACCGGAGTATAATAAATCTGTCAGGGAATTTGATATTGTCACACTCGACCGTGTCCGTAAGCTTACAATTGAGCCTGACTGCGATATCTGGCTGAAATATGCAGGACAGCAGAAGGTGCACCAGGCGATCATTTCTTATCTGTCTGTGAAGAAAAACAATTTCTATGCGGTGGAGAATACAGTAGACGGTAAATTCTTTGTGACTGCCAGGGGATGGGAGGATCTTTCAAGACTTCTGCAAAGCTATGAAAAGCTGGGGATCGGGATCAGTGAGGAACTGGTGGAGGAATTTCTCCAGAAAGAGGAAACAGCCAGAGATTTTGCAGGTTTTTATCAGTTATATACAAAGTATGGGGAGGATTATGAAATCCCGTCGATCCTGTCCGGAAATCTGAGCCGGGAGAATCTGGCGCTGAAGGAGAAGATGGCTGCAGATGGAGCTTTTGAGGAGCGTTTTGCAGTTGTAAATCTGATCCTGGGGGCATTGAGAGAAAAAGCGGAAGAATACGGACAGGCAGATCATCAGCTTGAGATACTCTATGAGATGCTTCTGCATCTGAGAACTCAGGTGAGAAAGAATGCTGAGGAAGAGAAGCTGGGAATTTCATTGCTTGAAGAATTTGTGCAGGAACAGGAAAACAGTCTGCAGATCAAAGTAAAGATGGAACTGATCTCAGTAAGAGAACAGAAATATCAGGAGACGGCAATCCGCAGGCTGAGGGAATATATTCTGACAGCAAAGAAAGAACATGTGCGGTCAGCTGAAAATGGATTTAAGCGGATCAGTAAATGTTTTGAAAAAGAAGCAGTATGCAGAGAAGATATGATCCAGAAACTCCAGGGAGAACTGCAGAATGCCTTTTCATTTATTAAAGAGAGCTTTGGCGAAAATCAGGAAATGCTGCTTTTCGTGACAGGGATCACAGCGGATAAGTCAATGACTTCGTTTATTGCCGGAAATGGCTGTCCGGCATATTTTGAACACAGCGAGATGCTTTTATATAATAAAGAAGAAAATGAACTGCGAAAAGCGTGTCTGGAGGCAGTGCATGATGGATTACAGGAAGAATGATGTGACCGGGTATAATAGTCTGTCACAGACAGCGGTTGGAAACGGATGTCTGTATATTATATAGAAGTCAATCAGACAGCAGCTGATACATAGCAGCAATGTGCTGCGGAAATGGAGGAAGAATGTCAGAAAAACAGCCTAAAAAAAAGAAGACAGCAGGGGATGTTGTGTTGACGGTTGTTCTGATCGCAGCAATCTGTGTATTCTGTTATGCAGGATATAATCTGTTTCATATTTATACAGAATATAAGAAAGGTACGGATGAGTACAATTCGATCACACAGATGGCGGTAACAGAACGAGATCCGGATGGAGAAGCGGCAGGACCGGAAGCCGGCAGTGAGCTGAAAGCACCTATGGATATTGACTTTGCATCTCTTAAAAGTGTAAATAATGATGTAGTGGGATGGATTTATGTGGAAGCAGTGCCGGATATCAATTATCCCATTGTGCATGGCAAAGACAATGAAACTTATCTTCACAGAACCTATGAGAAGAATTACAATTTTGCAGGTACTATCTTTGTGGATTATGAAAACAAAGGGGATTTCAGTGACTGTAATACGATCGTGTATGGCCATAATATGAAAAATGGTTCCATGTTTGCACAGCTTAAGAAATTTACACAGGATGAGGAGACTTATAAGAAGAGCAAATATTTCTGGATCTTTACACCTGAGAAAAACTACAGGTATGAGATTATCTCCGCGTACACTACAGGTGTGAACAGTGATACCTATACCCTGTTTAAGGGACCGGGTGAGGAATTTGAAAAATATCTGGAGAAGATCCGAGGATATTCCGAGATCCGGACAGATGCAGAAGGAATGAACATAAAGGACAAGATCATTACTCTGTCTACCTGTACAGGAAACGAGGCAACCCGTTATGTTGTCCAGGGAAAACGTGTGGATACACTTGATGTCGGGCAGTAGAATTATGAAGAGCAGTTACCTGAATCAGAAGAAAATCGTATTGCTGTAAAAGCAGACGATAAAAATTCAGATGATAAAATTTCAGTAACAGTGTTTGGAAAAAATAAAGGAGGAATTCTAAATGGCAGGAGAAGTTGAGAGATTACAGGAACTTGTAGACAAATATGACAATATTGTCTTCTTCGGCGGAGCAGGTGTTTCCACAGAGAGCGGAATCCCGGATTTCAGAAAGTCAGGACGGACTTTATCATCAGAAATATGACTATCCTCCGGAAACGATCTTAAGCCATACATTCTTTATGAGAAAGCCGGAAGAATTTTTCAAATTCTACAGAGACAAGATGCTTTGTGACACTGCAAAACCAAATGCAGCACATCTGAAGTTGGCAGAACTGGAACAGGCAGGAAAACTGAAAGCAGTTATTACCAGAATATCGACAATCTGCATCAGATGGCGGGTAGTAAGAAAGTGCTGGAGCTTCATTGGAAGTGTATACCGCAATTACTGCATGAAGTGTCACAGATTTTATGATTTTGCCCACATGAAAGCATCCACAGGTGTTCCGAGATGCGAATGTGGTGGAATTATCAAGCCGGATGTGGTATTGTATGAAGAAGGTCTGGACAATCAGACGATCAATGAAGCAGTGAAGGCAATCTCAGAGGCACAGGTGCTGATCATAGGGGGAACTTCCCTGGCTGTTTACCCGGCAGCAGGACTGATCGATTACTTCCGGGGAGAGCACCTTGTAGTGATCAACAAATCCCCGACTCCGAGAGACAGATATGCAGACCTTCTGATCCAGGAGCCGATCGGACAGGTATTTTCACAGATTCATTGCTAGTGTGTCTGAAAAATCAAGGGTAACTGTTCAGCGGTTCGCTATTTGGAGAAGTACCGGACAGTTACTGTCAAAGTTATATAAGAGGAGTAAGAGATTATGGGACTTCCCTATGAAGTTGGTGATATTGTTACATTAAAGAAAGTCCATCCCTGCGGAAGCAGAGACTGGGAAATCTTAAGGGTAGGTGCTGATTTCCGCCTGAAATGTACAGGATGCGGACATCAGATCATGGTACCGCGCAAGATGGTTGAGAAAAATACTAAAAATTTGATAAAAAAAGAAAAATAGTACTTTACAGACACGAAAAACTATGTTAAAATCAACACTCGTGATATATTTTATATCCTTGCTCTTTGACAGGCAAAGGGCCAACAGACCATAAGGAGGTAAAGCAAGACATGAACAAGTACGAGTTAGCATTAGTTGTTAGTGCAAAAGTTGAAGACGAAGTACGTGATGCAGTTGTTGAGAAAGCAAAAGGATACATCACACGTTACAACGGCACTATCACAGAAGTAGAAGAATGGGGTAAGAAAAAATTAGCTTACGAAATTCAGAAAATGCATGAAGGCTTCTACTATTTCATTCAGTTTGAAGCAGACGCACAGTGCCCGGCGGAAGTTGAAAGACACGTTCGCATCATGGACAATGTATTAAGATACTTAGTCGTAAGAAAAGACGCATAATCTTATACAGGGTGGATTTTAGAAGGCACCATTAATTGATCCGTTCAACCATTCAAAGCAGAAACGAAGAGGTATTTATATGAACAAAGTAATTTTAATGGGACGCTTAACAAGAGATCCTGAGGTGAGATATTCCGCAGGAGAGAATGCATTGGCAATTGCCAGATATACACTGGCAGTAGACAGAAGATTCCGCCGTGACGGTGAAGCAACAGCAGACTTTATCAGTTGTGTATCCTTTGGACGTACAGCCGAGTTTGCTGAGAAGTATTTCCGTCAGGGACTTAAGATCATTGTTTCAGGACGCATTCAGACAGGCAGCTACACCAATCGTGATGGCCAGAAGGTTTATACCACAGAGGTAGTAGTTGAGGAACAGGAGTTTGCTGAGAGCAAGGCGGCCAGCGATAATTACGCAGCTTCCCATCCTCAGACATCATCCCCTGCATCTGCACCATCCATGCCGGCTCCGGGAGCAGCCAGTGCAGACGGTTTCATGAACATTCCGGATGGAATTGATGAAGAACTGCCGTTTATTTAATACAAACTGATAGAATAAAATAGGAGGAAAGCAATCATGGCTTACAATAGAGGCGAAAGACCAGACTCTCCAATGAAGAGAAGAGGCGGCCGCAGAAGAAAAAAAGTTTGTGTATTCTGTGGTAAAGAGAATAACGAGATCGACTACAAGGATGTAGCAAAATTAAGAAAATATGTTTCTGAAAGAGGAAAAATCCTTCCAAGAAGAATTACAGGAAACTGTGCAAAACATCAGAGAGCACTGACAGTTGCTATCAAGAGAGCACGTCATATGTCTATGATGCCATACATCCAGGACTAATTCTGAAGATGATAAATGCTGCTCCGCATTTGGCGGAGCAGCATTTTTGCATTTACGAGAATTGCTATAGAACAGAATGAACAGTAACACAATAACCATTATTTTTGTGCGTTCTTCTGTTGCTATGGTAAATTCTGTTCAAATCTGTTATAATATGATTCAAAGGGCGTTTTTCACAGAACCTGCCTATATGCAGCACATTTGCTGTGTACAGGCGAAACAAATAGAATGATGAAGAACGGAAAGAAAGATATGAGTGATAAACTGAAATTAAAAGGGCATATGAAAGCATTCATGCGGTGGCCTCTGATTCTCTCGGCTTTACTGATCGTACTTAATATCTGGGTATATTTTGTCAGCGTGAAGGCTGGTATTATTGTGTCAGGTGGAATCCTGATTTATGTGGGATGTGCAGTAATAATACTCCGATGCCACAGACCGTTCATTGTAAATGAACTGATAGCCTTTGCCAATCAGTATGATTCGCTTGAAAAGAGAATCCTTGAAGAACTGGCATTGCCCTATGCCATTATGGATATGAATGGCAGAATGATCTGGTCCAACAAAGTATTTGCGGAGCTTACAGGTAAAGATCAGTTTTATAAGAAAAATGTCAGCACTGTTTTTCCGGATGTAACAGCTGACAAATTACCGGTTGCAGATAAGAAAGAGACTGCTGAGATCAGTACTCGATTTGGAGAGAAGACTTATCGTATTTCCATGCAGAGGGTGTCTCTTGGTGAAGTGGTTGCCAAAAGTGAGTTTCTGGAGAATTCAAACAGGAATGTCAGCCTGATCGCCATGTATCTGTATGACGATACAGAACTGAAGTCTTACATTAAAAAGAATGAAGACAATAAGCTTGTTGTAGCGTTGGCTTATCTGGATAACTATGAGGAAGCACTTGAGAGTGTAGAGGATGTGAGACGTTCACTTCTGATTGCTCTGATTGACCGGAAGATTACGAAATATTTTTCCAATTTCGATGGTCTTGTAAAGAAACTTGAGAAGGACAAATATTTCCTGATCATGCGCCAGAGTTCGCTTGAGGCTCTGAAAGAACAGAGATTTCATATTCTGGACGAGGTTAAAACAGTTAATATCGGAAATGAGATGGCGATCACTTTGAGTATTGGTGTGGGACTGAATGCCTCCACTTATATTCAAAATTATGAGTATTCACGTATTGCTATAGAGATGGCACTTGGACGTGGCGGTGATCAGGTTGTTATTAAGAATGGAAATAATATTACCTATTACGGCGGAAAGACTCAGCAGATGGAGAAGAATACCCGCGTAAAAGCCAGGGTAAAAGCGCAGGCACTGAAAGAGTTTATGAGTACGAAAGACAGAGTCGTTGTCATGGGACATAAAATCACAGATGTGGATGCGTTGGGAGCAGCAATCGGTATTTTCCGTGCAGGTAAAACACTTGGAAAATCTGTCAGTATTGTAGTGAATGATCCGACAAAATCTATCAGACCGTTGATCGCAGGATATGTGAATAATCCAGACTACGAGCCATCTATGTTTGTGGACAGCGAGCAGGCTAAAGATATGGTAGATAACAATACAGTGGTGGTTGTAGTTGATACTAACAGACCAAGCTATACGGAATGCGAGGAGCTTCTGCACATGACAAAGACAATTGTTGTGCTGGATCATCACAGGCGGGGAAGCGAAGTGATAGAGAATGCGGTGCTTTCCTATGTGGAGCCTTATGCATCCTCAGCCTGTGAGATGGTAGCAGAGATCCTGCAGTATTTCTCGGATGACCTGCGTATCCGCAATATGGAGGCTGACTGTCTCTATGCGGGAATTATGATCGATACAAACAATTTTACTACAAGAGCAGGTGTACGTACCTTTGAGGCTGCTGCATTCTTAAGAAGGAGTGGAGCAGACGTGACCAGAGTACGTAAACTGTTAAGGGATGATCTGAAATCTTATCAGGCACGTGCAGAAGCAGTGAGAACTGCACAGATTTACAGAGAATGCTATGCCATTGCCAGATGTCCAAGTGAAAATCTGGACAGTCCTACAGTTATAGGAGCACAGGCAGCCAATGAGCTTCTGAATATTGCAGGGGTTAAGGCATCCTTTGTACTGACTCAGTACAATAATGAAGTTTATATCAGTGCCAGGGCTATTGACGAAGTCAATGTACAGGTAATGATGGAAAAGATGGGCGGAGGCGGTCATATGAATATTGCCGGTGCCCAGGTCAAGGCTTCTCCGGATGAGGTGGAGAGAATGCTTAAAGACATCATAGATCAGGAATATCAGGAGGAAAACACAAAATGAAAGTAATCTTACTTGAAGACGTAAAAGCACTTGGAAAAAAGGGACAGATCGTAAATGTAAGTGACGGATATGCAAGAAACATGATCCTTCCTAAGAAACTGGGGCTGGAGGCAACTCCTAAGAATTTAAATGATCTGAAACTTCAGAAAGCAAACGAAGAGAAGGTCGCAAAAGAAGTATATGAAGCAGCACAGGCATTTGCAAAGGATCTCGAGACAAAAGAAATCATCCTTACACTGAAAACAGGAGAAGGCGGAAGAACCTTTGGTTCCGTTTCTTCCAAAGAAATCTCTGAAGCAGCAAAGAAACAGTTGAATCTTGACATTGATAAAAAGAAACTGCAGCTTCCTGAGCCAATCCGTACACTTGGTGTTACCCAGGTGCCTGTCAGATTACATCCTAAGGTAACAGGAACTCTTAAAGTATGGGTAAAAGAAGCATAAGTCTTCCGGAGGGATAAAGAATGGAAGAAGCGCTGATTAAAAGAATACTCCCCCACAGTATAGAGGCAGAGCAGTCTGTAATCGGCTCAATGATCCTGGACAGAGATGCGATCCTTGTGGCATCTGAGATACTTACCAGCGATGATTTTTATCAGAAACAATATGGCATCATCTTTGATGCAATGGTGGAATTGTGTAATGAAGGGAAACCGGTAGATCTGGTGACCCTTCAGAATCGTTTAAAGGAGAAAGAACTCCCGCCGGATATCAGCAGTATGGAATATGTAAGAGATCTGATCTCAGCGGTTCCTACTTCTGCAAATGTGAAGTACTACGCAAAGATCGTCAGTGAGAAAGCAGTCCTTCGCAGACTTATCAAGGCAAATGAAGAGATTGCCAACACCTGCTATCTGGAGAAGGAGAATACAGAGATTATTCTGGAAGAAGCAGAAAAAAAACTGTTCAATATTCTCCAGAGACGCAACAATGAAGAATATGTTCCAATCCAGCAGGTAGTTCTGAATGCCATTAATAACATTGAGAAAGCGTCTAAGCTTAAAGGTTCTGTAACAGGTATTCCCACAGGCTTTATGGATCTGGATTATAAAACATCCGGTATGCATCCTTCTGATCTGGTGCTGATCGCAGCCCGTCCTTCCATGGGGAAAACAGCCTTTGTACTGAACATTGCACAGTATATGGCATTCCGAAAGGATGTCACAGTTGCCATATTCAGTCTGGAAATGTCAAAGGAACAGCTGGTGAACCGACTTCTGGCAATGGAATCTCATGTAGATTCCCAGAATATGAGAACAGGTAATCTGAAAGACGAGGACTGGACAAAACTGGTAGAAGGAGCAGATATTATCGGTAAATCTAATCTGATCATTGATGACACGCCGGGTATTTCTATTGCGGAAATGCGCTCCAAATGCAGGAAATATAAGCTGGAACATAATCTCGGGATTATCATGATCGACTATCTGCAGCTGATGAGCGGAAGTGGAAAAAGTGATTCCAGACAGCAGGAAATTTCAGATATTTCCCGTTCTCTGAAAGCTCTTGCCAGAGAGTTGAATGTGCCGGTGATCGCATTGTCTCAGCTCAGCCGTGCGGTGGAACAGCGTCCGGATCACAGACCAATGCTTTCGGATCTTCGAGAATCCGGAGCCATTGAACAGGATGCCGATGTGGTAATGTTTATCTACAGAGATGACTATTATCATAAGGATACAGAGAAGAAGGACATTGCAGAGATCATCATTGCCAAACAGAGAAACGGTCCCATCGGAACAGTAGAACTGGTATGGCTGCCGAGATATACACAGTTTGTGAATATGAAGAAATAATCTATCTCAGAGGAGTTTGATCTTTGACTTGAATAATATTATAGCAATCCTCTAAAATAATGCATCTTAATCCAGCCCATCAGAGTGTGAAATCCTGCTGAATTGTCTTAAATGCATTATTTACGAGGATTGCTATAGAAAAATTTTACAGGGAAACAGTATCAGGGGGGAGAATCCGGTACTGTTTCCCTGTTTTTTGTGTCAAAATAAAGTTTTATAGGGAAGTTTGTCAATCGAAACTTCTTGCAATCTCGGTATGGCGTTTTATAATAAATATACATGATATCAGGATTACGACAGCCGTTTTTACAGTGCAGTGGTTCAATGATATCAGGTGATAGATTGAGTTGTTGATATGCATCAGTGGTTTCTGATGAAAAAATGGACTCAAAAGGAGGAGGGGCAGCATGGAGCAGCGGTATACTGTGACTCAGACCGCAGAAATCCTTGGCGTGAGGGCATCGGTTCTCCGGTACTGGGAGGAAGAACTGGAACTGAGGATATGCAGGAATGAGCAGGGACATCGTTACTATACAGGAAATGATATTACGCTTCTGGCTAATATAAAGGAACTAAAGAAAAGAGGACTTGCCCTGAGAGCAATCAAAGAACTGGTTCCAAGAATTTCAAGGACTGCACCCGGGACTACTGCGAGCAAAGTGAAGCTTCTTGAAGATGAACAGCCTGAGAGGGAAAAAATACTTGAATTTCAGAAAATCATGGAACGTCTGATCGCTCAGGAGCTACATATGAAAAAAGAGGGAGAAGACCAGTGCCGGGATCTGGATGAAACGATCCGTAACAGACAGCTTGCGAGAAAAGAGGCTGCTGCAGCACTGGAAAAAAGAAGCAGGAGGATCAGAAGAAAACATTTGTAAAAGTTATCCATAAAGAAAACAGCTTCGTCTCTGCGGTAAACAGAGATGAAGCTGTTTTGAAATCATGAATTATTCTGCTGGATGAATAGCCTCTGTTGGACATGCATCTGCACATGTTCCGCAGTCTAAGCATGCATCAGCGTCGATTACATAATGCTCATCTCCCTGAGAGATAGCTTCTGCAGGACATTCGCTTTCGCATGTTCCACAGCTTACACATTCGTCTGAAATTACATATGCCATAATTAGAATCCTCCTTATCGTAATAACGTTTTAGGCCCCTTTCGGGGTTCTGCATACATTTTAATATATCTTTGTCTGAATTACAAGTATAAAATCAGATACATTATAAAATAATATTAAGTTAGTATTTGCTTACTTTACCTGCAGATTACAAATAGCTGACGGACATGTGAATGTCTGTCCGAGCAGAGAAATTATCCTGCCAAAATACAGGCATTTGTATGATGGAAAATAGTCTGTTAATATACAAAAAAAATAAGAGTATCAAAAAGAAAGTGCGTTTTGCTGAATTTATTGACAATTCAGACATAAACGGTTATAGTAAAGATACTTGCAAGGAGGCATAACACAGAAAGTTGTGCCTCTTTTGTTCCGTAGCAGGAATCAGAAAACAAATAGAAAGAATGGAGGAATGAAGAATGAAGAAAGCATTGGCAATTGGACTTGCAACAGTAATGGCGGTTTCCATGAGTGCACCGGTATTTGCAGAAGATGAAGGCAAAGGGATTGCAAAAGAGGACCTGAAAGTAGGAGTGATCTATATCGGTGATGAGAATGAAGGTTACACAGCAGCTCATATGAAAGGAATTGATGAGATGGAAGAGAAGCTTGGTCTTGACGATTCTCAGATTATTGAGAAAACTCTCATCGGTGAAGATGAAGGATGCTATGATGCGGCAGCAGACCTTGCAGATCAGGGATGTCAGATCATCTTTGCAAACAGCTTTGGACATGAGACTTATATACTGGAAGCGGCAGGGGAATATCCGGAGGTTCAGTTCTGTCATGCAACAGGAACACAGGCTGCATCCAGCGGACTTTCCAACATGCATAACTATTTTACAAATATTTATGAAGCACGTTACGTGTCAGGTGTAGTTGCAGGTCTGAAACTGAATGAAATGATCGAGGACGGCACAGTAAAAGAAGACGCATGCAAGATGGGTTATGTAGGTGCATTCCCATACGCAGAGGTTATCTCCGGTTATACAGCTTTCTATCTTGGCGCGAAGAGCGTATGCCCGTCTGTAACAATGGAAGTAAAATATACAAACAGCTGGGCAAGCTTTGACCTTGAGAAAGAGTGCGCAGATGCTCTGATCTCTGACGGCTGTGTACTGATCAGCCAGCATGCAGATACAACAGGTGCTCCTACAGCATGCGAAGCAGCAGGAGTTCCATGTGTAGGTTATAATATTGATATGACATCTGTTGCTCCGAACACAGCACTTACTTCTGCATCTATGGACTGGGGTGTATATTATACATACGCAGTACAGTGTATGCTTGACGGCACAGCAATTGATACTGACTGGTGTAAAGGATTTGCGGAAGGTGCAGATAAGATCACAGCTCTCAATGACAAAACTGTAGCAGAGGGTACAGAAGAAAAGGTCAAAGAAGTGGAAGATGCGCTCATTGATGGTTCCCTTCATGTATTTGATACATCTGCATTTACAGTAGACGGCAAGGAACTTGATACTTATAAGAAGGGTGATACAGAGTACATTTCTGACGGATACTTCCATGAATCTGAATATGGTTCCGCACCTGCATTTGATATTGCGATTGATGGAATTACATCTATTACAGAATAAGAAAATTGCTGGAGCTGCAAAGCGCGGAGCAATTTACGACAGCAGGGCTGCCCGGGCGGCAGCTCTGCTGTTTTCATATCGTACGTGCAAAAGAAGTCTTGAAGTCTTCTGACAGAAGGTTTCTTTTGCTGTATTATGGAGTATACAGGAGAGCAATTCCATAATTCAGAAGTAGGATTAAATGATATCGGCAGTCAAAGAGACAGGACTTTTACTGTAGATTGGATATCATTAGATAAAAGGAGGAAACGATAGTGGGAGAAAACTATGCACTTGAACTTAGAGATATTTCCAAGAGTTTTGGTTCGGTCCAGGCGAATGATCATGTAGATCTCACACTGAGAAAATCGGAGATTCTTGCAATTCTGGGGGAAAACGGAAGCGGAAAGACAACTCTGATGAATATGATCTATGGAATTTATTATCCGGATGAGGGACATATTTTTGTAAATGGAAAAGAAGTAACGATCCGTTCACCGAAAGATTCCTATGAACTGGGAATCGGTATGGTACATCAGCATTTTAAACTGGTAGATGTACTGACAGCAGCAGAGAATATTGTTCTGGGACTTCCGGGAAAGGGAAAGCTGGACATGAAGAGGATCACAGAGGATATTCAGAAGCTGGCAGATAAATATGGCTTTGAATTGGATCTGTCACAGAAGATCTACGAAATGTCCGTTTCCCAGAAGCAGACAGTTGAGATCATAAAGATGCTCTACCGCGGTGCAAGGATTCTGATCCTGGATGAGCCGACCGCAGTTCTGACACCACAGGAGTCTGACCGGTTATTCGATATTTTGAGAAATATGAGAAAAGATGGATGTTCCATTATGATCATCACGCACAAACTCCAGGAAGTTCTGGCGTTATCAGACCGTGTGGCAATCCTCAGAAAAGGAAAGTATATTGATACAGTAGAAACAGCTCAGGCAAATGCACAGAGTCTGTCAGAGATGATGGTAGGCGGCAGAGTAGATCTCAATATCGACCGTCCTGAACCGGAGAATGTAAGGAAACGATTAGTAGTCAAAGGTCTGAACTGTAAAAACAAAGAAGAGGTAAAAACTCTGGATGATGTTGATCTGACAGTAAATGCAGGAGAGATTCTGGGTATTGCCGGCATTTCCGGAAGCGGCCAGAAAGAATTTCTGGAGGCAATTGCAGGACTCCAGGCAATAGAGAGCGGTTCGATCACCCTGCTTGATGACAATGGAAAAGGAACAGAGCTTGCAGGAATGGATTCTATCTCCATTAATAAAGCAGGGATCAGCCTTGCTTTTGTTCCGGAAGACCGTATTGGTATGGGGCTTGTGGGCGATATGGATATGACTGATAATATGATGCTCAGAAGCTATCGCAATGGCAAAAGTCCATTCCTGGATCGAAAAGGTCCAAAGGCACTGGCATTAAAAATTAAAGAACAGCTTGAAGTCATGACTCCAAGTATTTCTGCACCTGTCCGTCAGATGTCAGGAGGAAATGTACAGAAGGTTCTGGTAGGAAGAGAAATCGCCCAGAATCCGAAAGTGCTTCTGGTAGCTTTCCCGACTCGAGGGGTGGATGTCAATACCTCCCATGTGATCTACCGTCTTCTGAATGAACAGAAGAAAAAAGGGGTTGCAGTAGTCTGTGTTATTGAGGATCTTGATGTAGTTCTTGAACTGTGTGACAGGATTGCAGTGTTCTGCGGAGGTAAAATCAGCGGAATTGAGGATGGAAGAACTGCAACGAAAGAAGGAATCGGGATTCTTATGACGAAGCATGAAAAAGGAGGGACACAGGCATGAAGAAAGAACCTTTCTTACAGGTAAGTAAAAGAAGAAACAAAGCCAGATGGCAGGAACGTCTTCTGATCCGTTTCATTGCATTGATCCTTGCACTGATCGTGTGCGGAGCGGTGATCGTTGCCCTGGTAAAGATGAATCCGGTGGATGTCTATAAGGCAATCTGGGATGGAGCAATGGGTTCGGATCGCCGTCTGTGGCAGACCATACGAGATACAATGGTATTGCTGTGTATTTCCATTGGTCTGGCACCTGCATTTAAAATGAAATTCTGGAACATCGGTGCAGAAGGTCAGATCCTGATCGGTGGTGCCTGCTCTGCTGCCGTCATGATCTATGCAGGAGATAAGATGCCTACAGGGTTACTCCTGATCGTAATGTTTGTGGCAAGTGCACTTGGCGGAATGATCTGGGGAATGATCCCGGCTGTATTTAAAGCAAACTGGAATACAAATGAGACACTGTTTACTCTGATGCTGAATTATGTTGCCATGCAGGTAGTAACTTATTGTATTGTATTCTGGGAAAATCCGAAAGGTTCCAATACAGTCGGTATCATCAATCAGGCTACAAAAGGCGGATGGCTTCCGGAATTGTTCGGACAGAAATATGGCTGGAATGTAGTCATTGTCCTGATTCTGACAGTGGGAATGTTTATTTATCTGAAATACTGTAAGCAGGGCTATGAGATCGCAGTAGTAGGTGAGAGCGAGAATACTGCCAGATATGCCGGTATCCAGGTGAAAAAGGTTATTATCCGTACAATGGCAATCTCCGGTGCAATCTGTGGTATCGCAGGTTTTGTTATTGTCAGCGGAGCCAGCCATACGATTTCCACTGCAACAGCAGGCGGTCGTGGATTTACTGCGATCATTGTCGCATGGCTTTCCAAGTTTAATACATTTATTATGGTTGCAGTTTCCTTTGGCATCGTATTTATGGACCAGGGTGCCGTACAGATTGCAACACAGTATGGGCTGAATGAGAATGCTTCCAATGTTCTTCTTGGAATCATTCTGTTTTTCCTGATCGGTGCAGAATTCTTTATCAACTACAGAGTAAAGCGTGCAAAGAAATAGGAGGTAGCGGCAATGAGTGTACTGATAGTTTTTATTCAAAAAGCAATTGTCCAGGGCATCTGTATTCTGTATGGGGCGCTTGGTGAGATTATGACAGAGAAATCCGGTAATCTGAATCTTGGTATTCCGGGAATTATGTATATGGGCGGCATTTCAGGTTTGATGGGAGCTTTCCTCTATGAGAAGGATAATCCTGATCCCAATGCACTTGTGGGTGTACTGATATCGTTTTTGTGTGCGTTTGCATGTGCTGCAATCGGTGGTCTGATCTACAGTATCCTGACTATCACACTTCGTGTAAATCAGAATGTAACAGGTCTTGCACTTACCATTTTTGGTACAGGTTTTGGTAACTTCTTTGGCGGTTCTATTTCCAAGCTTGCAGGCGGTGTAGGACAGATTTCCGTAAAAGTAACAGGAAGTGCCTATACGGCAAAAATCCCGGGATTGTCTAAGATTCCGGTTATCGGAGGTATTTTATTTAATTATGGTTTCCTTACATATCTCTGTATTATTATAGCAGTCCTGTTATCGTTTTTTCTGTTCAAGACAAGAGCGGGATTGAATCTCAGGGCAATCGGTGAAAATCCGGGAACTGCAGATGCAGCAGGTATCAATGTTATCAAATATAAATATCTGTCAACCTGTATCGGTGCAGGTCTGGCAGGTCTGGGCGGACTCTATTTCGTAATGGAATATTCAGGAGGAACCTGGACAGACAATGGTTTTGGAGATCGTGGCTGGCTTGCTGTTGCACTGGTAATCTTTGCATTATGGAAACCACTGAATGCAATCTGGGGAGCATTCCTGTTCGGAGCTCTTTATATTCTGTATCTTTATATCCCGGGACTTGGACGAAGCATGCAGGAAGTATTTAAAGCACTGCCTTATGTGGTAACGATTATCGTACTGGTATTCACAAGCTTCCGAAAGAAAAAGGAACACCAGCCGCCTGCTGCGCTGGGACTTCCGTATTTCAGGGAGGAACGATAAAATTAAAAGTTTGCAGTTGATTCCAGAGTAAAATAGTATTATAATATCAGAAGCTATAAAAGCTGAGTAGTATAAAGAAAAATTAAGGAGGAAATATACAATGGCTAAAGTATCAAAAGACATGCTGATCGGTCAGCTTCTTCAGATTGATGCAAATATCGCACCGATTCTTATGAGAGCAGGAATGCATTGCCTTGGATGCCCATCTTCCCAGATGGAATCTCTCGAAGAAGCAGCTATGGTTCATGGACTGGATGTTGATGTACTGGTTAACCAGATTAATGATTTTCTTGGAGAATAATCTTCCTGAAAGGTAATCATATGACGGACTATGACAATTGTTGAATTGTCATAGACTGACATGTAAAAAGGATGTTCTGAATAAGTTCAGGACATCCTTTTTTGAGAAATCTGTAATTTACTATGGTATAAGAAAAGAGCTTTCAGATGAAAACTGAATGCTCTTTTAATTATGAAAATTATTACAGTTGAATCAGCTGCTGAAGGGCAGAATCGGAAATCAGTTCTCCATGTTCTGTCAGATAAGCTTCTCCTGAAAGAGAGAAAGCCTTTCCCTGTCCATATTCCGTAAGAATATTACATACCCTGTTAAAATCCTCCGGAGAAAGTGATGACTGGTGAAGTACCAGTTTGTAAAGCTCATCGGCCGGATCTTTGTACAGGGTGTTTGTACCGGTAAAATAGCCGTTCAGTCCATGGGCGGCCGCAATCACATCGTCCAGTGTGTCGAACTCATAGAGACGGATAAGATTTACATCAGGAACCTGAGTATCGTCATTTTCCTTTGCTCCGGTATTCTGAGCAGACTTGCCATCTTTTGTCTGAGTACTCTTCATCTTTGCTTCGTAAAGCTTCTGGAAGATATCAATAATATTGTCTGCACCGTCAAGCTGAAGAGTATCTGTCTTATCATTCCCTCTGAATGGAGCAAATTTGGAGAAACGGGTATCCAGTTCTTCAGGATCCTCTACTTTGGTAATGATCAGGATGATGCTCTCGGTACTCACCGGGATGGCCTCGATCATTAATGGAATATTATCTGCCTCAAAACCAAACTGTATCTGTGCCTGCTGCATCATATCGCGGAAAAGTTTCTTGGCTTTCTCAGTGCCGTAAGCCAGTTCACTGATACGGATCTGATGGTTCTCCAGGTCTTCTCTTGTCAGTGTGCAGCGTATCTGGTTGTCGTTGATCTTTTCTATCTTCATGTTGTCACATCCTATTCTGAATAACATTGAATTATCTGGCAGCTTCATAATTGCCTGTGAAAATCCATTAAAAGTGTTTCTGATAATGAAAATTTAACTTTTGAAAGCTGCGGACAATTACGGATAAATTAAAAGTTACTATTGTTTTTTGAACAGCAATTTTAAAGGATTGCCATAGATGCGCTGTCTTTGGAAAAATTGCTGTAAGTAAACTTCAAAAAATTCTATTGTCTGACTGTGAATTTATAAAAATTTTATACACTATATTATATAACACAGAACTGCAAAATGTAAAGATAAGTAATCAACCAAAATATTAAATTTTTAGAAACAAAACAGAAAAAATACATAAATGAAGAAAAACACTTGCATCTGTTTGCCAGATGGATATAATGAAAACAGAAGAAGCAGTAAACCTGCGGTTCACATAAGCGAAGATCTGAAACATTAACCAAAGTGATCTTTTATTTCTAAACTTCATTGCCGTTTTTCATGCAGCGTTCCTGCTGTGGCAATGTACAGGTAAAATTTCCATGATGATAAGAAGTTGAAACGTTACTGTTCACTCCGTTCACAGTAACGATAAAACAGGTGCAGGGATATTGTTTTTTCAACAGCCGATAAGGTGCTTTCTAAAAAATCTTATGAAAGAAGGGAGGTAAGCTTACGGAAAATATATCACGGGCAACCAAAAAGAGCATGCGTAAACCACTGGAAAAAGAATTGAAGAGTTATCGTGAACAGGGAATTTCTCTGTATCTGAATGGTATACTCAGTAATCCGAAAACAATTGCAAAAGCCTGTCAGATTGCAGAAGGTGGTGGATACATGCGTGATTACGTTGAAGATGAAAAAGGACGGATCGCTCGTGTGGATTTTGATTTCGTCAAAGAAAAATAACAAAAGAGAAAGCTGCCCGAACAGATTCTGAATCAGTCCCCCCGATGTTCATAATGCATTCGGGCAGCATAAGAATATAGTTGCGCATATCTTAAAAATTTATGAAAAATACGATTTTGCAATACAATTGTAATATTTTATGGTATACTTAAGCCAGTATCATCAAGTTACCGATACAGTTGATAATACTGGTACATCATACTCAAAATAACTATATGAAATACCTTTCTGTGAGCTGATGTATCAATAGCGATCGTGTTACTGTCTGAGTTGATTTTTGGTAACACAATATTTACTGAAAGGAAAAATACTATGAATAAAAAGTATAAACCGGTTATCGCAGTTGCCGTTTTGGTCATTCTTGTTGCGATTCTTGGAATTGTCACTCATGTAGTAATGAAGTACATACCATCTTCTGAGAAAATGGATCTGAATGAATATTATGGAGAAATGGCAGATGGGGAGATTGCCCTGGTCATTGGAACTGAGAAACTGGAAGAACGTGGTCTGGTGGACGGAGACAGAGTCTATTTACCACTGGATGTGGTGAATACTTATCTGAACCAGAGATATTACTGGGATTCTGCCAATCAGCAGATACTTTATGCAACACCTTCGGAGCTGACTTCTGCGAGTGCATCATCTGAGGCAGGAGATAAGGTATGGGTGAAAGATGACAAAGTGTATCTGAATCTTACTTATGTGCAGGAATTTACAGATCTTGATGCATACATCACAAAAGATCCATACAGGATTGCCATACAGTATAAATTTAAAAATGTAAAAACAGTCACAGTTAAGAAGAATACAAGCATACGTTACCGCGGTGGAATCAAATCGGCTATTCTTACTTCTGTAAAGAAAGGTACAAAGCTCCGTCTTATTGAAGAAATGGAGAACTGGGATCAGGTAGCTACGGATGACGGATATATCGGTTATATAGATAAGAAGAAAGTGGGAGAAGCAGAGAAGACAAAATTTGAACGAAGCTTTAATAGGGAACAGTATTCCTATCTTACTATGGACAGCAAGGTTAATATGGTGTGGCATCAGGTGACTTCCACAGATGCCAATGCTATTTTGCGGATGCGACAGCAAATATGACAGGTGTGAATGTGATCTCGCCTACCTGGTTCTATCTGACAGATACTTCAGGAAACATTGCAAGCATTGCGAGTGCAGATTATGTATCACAGGCTCATGAAAAGGGGCTTCAGGTATGGGGGCTGATCGATAACTTTACACAGGAAGTAAGTACAACGGAAACACTTTCCAGCACTGCGGCGAGACAGAATATTATCAGTCAGCTGATTCAGGCGGCCAAAGATGTGGGAATGGATGGCATCAATGTGGATTTTGAATCTCTCAGCGAGGATGTGGGAATCCATTTTCTGGAATTTCTGAGAGAACTTTCCATAGAGTGCCATAAGAATAATCTGGTTCTTTCAGTGGATAACCCGGTTCCTGAGGATTTTACAAGCCATTATGACCGGGCTGAGCAGGGAAGGGTTGTAGATTATGTGATCATCATGGGATATGACGAGCATTATGTAGGATCTGAAGCCGGTTCTGTGGCATCTCTTCCATGGGTGGAACAGGGAATCCAGGATACACTGGATGAGGTTCCGGCTGAACGTGTGATCAATGCCATTCCGTTTTATACCAGACTGTGGAGGACCACAGGGGGAAATGTAACCAGTGAAGCAATCGGTATGGATCAGGCGCAGCAGACAATTGCAGATAATAATGTGGAAACCTACTGGGATAAGACCACTTCCCAGAATTATGGAAAATATGATATAGATAATTCTACCTATCAGATCTGGCTTGAGGATGCTCAGTCAGTTGCAGAGAAAGTGAAGCTGGTATCCAAATATGACCTTGCAGGAGTTTCTGCATGGAAGCTTGGATTTGAAAACAGCGGAATCTGGCAGGTAATTTCGGACAATCTGAATAATTAAAAGTTCTGCATCAGCAGGCTATAAAAACATCTTCTGAAACATATATTAATATAGAATTTTATGAAATACTGATTGCATTATTTTATGGAATTGCTATAGCCAGTCTACAGGAACAGTGAATTTTCCCGTAGACTGTAAAAGATGTCTCAGGAGGTGTTTTTAGTTTGAAAAAAATATGGACTGGAATTAATGTTAGGGTGTCTGCTTCTCGTCAGTTTTTTCATTCTGTCAAAACAGGCAGCTGAAGTTTCAGAGACTATGAGTTCAACAGAAAATTCAAAAACCATTCTGGTAGATGCAGGACATGGTGGAGCGGATCCGGGAATGATTGGAGTGAATGGACTGGAAGAAAAGGGAATAAATCTTCAGATCGCCGTAAAATTAAAGGATTCTCTGGAAAAACAAGGATTTTCTGTAATCATGACAAGGGAAAAAGATAAGGGCCTTTATGAGGAGGACAGCAGAAATCAGAAGGCACAGGATATGCAGTGCAGGATTGCTATGATTAAGAAATACAGACCTGTGCTGTGCATAAGTGTTCATCAGAACAGCTATCAGGATCCGGCCGTATGCGGTCCCCAGGTGTTTTACTATGAAGATTCTGTTCAGGGAAAGAATCTGGCAGAGTTTATCCAGGAAGAACTGAACCTGGGACTGAAAGTAAAACGCCCTCGTGTGGCAAAAGGTAATAAAACCTATTATCTGTTAAAAAGAAGTGAAAGTGTTTTGAATATTGTAGAGTGTGGTTTTCTTACAAATCCGGAAGAGGCCGGACTTCTCTGCAAAGAAGAATATCAGAATAAAATAGTGGAAGCTATAGTGAAAGGGATTGAACAATATCTGAAGCAACAAAAAATTTAAAATGTTTAATTTATGTGAACTTGCTTTTAATAAGTAGGGATTTTTGCTATACTGATACTTGTTTGATAAAATCCCCCGGGAGGATAGAAGTATCTGCATGGCGGGGAAATGTACAGGGAGAAATTATGCTTGGAATTATTTATCTGCTTCTGGCAGGAATGCTGGGCTGTGAAGCATCGAAAATGCTGACAGGAGAGGGAAGGAGTGTGTCAGGTATTAATCGTATCTGGCTCATACTTCCGGCTTCTTTTGGAGTCGGAACACTTTTACTGACCTGGATGGTATATATTATTTCCTGGTTTTTCAGTGTTGTGGGAAAAGCTGAAAATCCACTTTTGTATGGAAATATTATCGGGATGACAGGTGCAGCAGTTATTATGATACTGCTCAGCGTACAGAAATACAGAAAACAGGGAAGTTACAGGATATGGAATATTGATAAAACACAGGATAAGCGCAGATTAAAAAAGGAAATATTACTCTTTGGTCTGCTGACTGTATTTATTACATATATGATGTTTTATGTATTCTATATAAAAGACGGAATCCTGTATTCCGGCCTGACTGTGTATGGAGATTATGCACCACATACGGCGATGATGCGTTCTTTTTCTGCAGGAAATAATTTTCCCACACAGTATCCTCATTATGGAGGTGCAGATGTAAAGTATCATTTTATGTTTCAGTTTCTCACAGGAAATCTGGAATATCTTGGAATGCGTATGGACTTTGCCTATAATATCGTAAGTACCTTGTCGCTTGTGGGATTTCTTATGCTGTTATATCAGCTTGCACTTAGGATCACAGGCAAAATGTGCTGCGGTGTACTGGCATTGTTTCTGTTCTTTTTCAGAAGCGGAATGGCTTTTTTCAGATTTGTATGGGAGCATATCCAGGCAGGGAATCTTGTGGAAACCCTGGAAGAAAATACTTCCTTTATCGGATATACTGTCAATGAGAACTGGGGATTGTGGAACTTTAATGTTTATCTTAATCAGAGGCATCTGGCATTTGGACTTCTGATGGTGACTTTGGCACTATATCTGTTTATGGACTGGCTGGAAGCCGGGACGGCACATGAAGAGAAAGGAATACTCTGGATAAAAAACAGGATTTTCTCGAAGGAAGGATGGAAAAGCAGAAATCTGGATCAGGCACTGCTTATGGGAATGTTTCTGGGTCTGTGTGCGTTCTGGAATGGGGCAGCAGTGATCGGTGGTCTGCTGATTTTGTGCGGCTTTGCTATTTTCTCGGATGGAAAAGTGGATTACGCTGTCATGGCGGGGGTATCCATCTTCTTTTCCTGTCTTCAGTCAAAGATTTTTATTGTTGGAAGTGCTATGAGCCCTCAGATTTATCTGGGATTTCTGGCAGAGGATAAGACTGTCCCGGGAGTTGTGAAATATCTGTTCTGGATGAGCGGAGTTTTTTTCCTTGGGCTGGTACTAATGGTATGGTTTATGAGAAGACGGGAGAGAGCAATCCTTGTGAGTTTCCTGTTTCCGGTGATTTTTGCTTTTGTGCTTCTGATGACACCGGATATTAATGTAAACCATAAATATATCATGATATCATATGCGTTTCTGACGATTTTCTGGGCATGGGCAGTATGCAGTCTTTGGAATGGGAGAAATGGGCAGTCCGGGATACAGAAAACTATGGGAAAGATACTGGCAATAGTATTGGTGATATCTCTGAGTGCCACCGGAATCTATGACTTTATTGTAATCGTAAAAGGAAATGGTCCGGGCAGACGTGTGACTGTAAATATGAACAGCGAGCTGACCCAGTGGCTGGAGGAGAATCTGGAGAAAAACGATCTTTTACTTACTCCTGAGTACAGCATGAATGAAGTGACGATGTCCGGAGCTATGCTTTACTGTGGATGGCCATATTACGCATGGTCTGCAGGCTATGATACGAATTACAGGGCTGCACAGGCTGTAACGATATACACCACATCTGACAGTGAAACATTGAAAAAAACAGTACAACAGGAAAAAATAACATATATCCTGTTTGAAGAAGGTTCGGAATTTGAACAGCAGGAATGTCGTGAGGAGACAATTGCTGCAGCATATGAAAAGGTTTATGAGACTCAGGATGGACGGATACGGATCTATAAAACAACAGAATAATCCTCAAATGCATTATTACGGGGATTACTCCGGATTTATGATTATGAGCCGGGTGATCACAGATTTACAGAGATAAGAGAGAATGTGTAAGATTATAGTAACCACAATGATTTTATAAATGATTAAGGAGGACGTACGGATGAAGAAATGGGCACCGAGAGTGCTTCTTGCAGCAGCTCTTGCAGGGCTGTCTGCATTTCTGTTAAAGGGAGATGTATGGACATTCTGGACCTGGTGGCTGTTGGCATTTCTGATGGGAATGGTTGCCATGCCTGTGACAGGGAGACTGTTTGCCGGATTTGAGGACAAAGGCTGGATGTTTTCAAAAGTGCTGGCGATTACTGTGACAGGTTTTCTTACGTGGTTTCTGGTAACTGCGAAGATACTGCCATTTACTGCAGCGACATGTATCGGTGTGTCTGTTGTATGTGCTGTTGGCTGTGGGGTTTTATATCATTTTCAGGGAAAAAATGGAATTGACTGCTTTCCGTCTGGAAAGGGAAAACTGATTTACGGAGAGGAAATTCTGTTCTTTATATTTTTTCTGATATGGACTTATTTTGCAGGATTCCGTCCGCAGGCATACGGAACTGAGAAATTTATGGATTATGGTTTCATGGAAGCAATGATGAGAAGTACGACACTTCCTGCAAGAGATCTGTGGTATTCAGAAGGTACGATCAACTATTATTATGGCGGACAGTATTTTGCAGTATTTCTGACGAAGCTGACTGGCAGTAAAGTAGAACTCACTTACAATCTGATGCGTACTTTTGTGGCTGCATTTGCATTTGTGCTTCCGTTTTCACTGGTTCGTCAGATGTCTGTGGACAGGCTTAAAGGAAGCCTGACAGGAAAGAAACGTTGTGTGCCGGCAGTGGCCGGGATCATAGCAGGACTTTCTGTATCAATTGCGGGAAATATGCATTATGTGGTTTACAGTAAGATCATTCCATGGCTCCAGAAGCTGCAGGGAAAAGAAGCGGACAGCTACTGGTTCCCGGATGCGACCCGTTATATTGGATACAATCCGGATGTGCCGGACAAGACAATCCATGAATTTCCATGTTATTCCTTTGTGCTGGGAGATCTCCATGCCCATGTGGTAAATGTAATGTTTGTGCTGTTTCTGGTGGGACTTCTTTATGCGTGGATGCGAAGTGTGCGGATGAGAGAAGCAGTGATCATGAAGCCGGGCCGGAAACAGTTCTGGAAAAAACAGCTGTTGATTCCGCATATCCTGCTGGCTGCAGTGATGATCGGTATGTTCCGGTTTACGAATTTCTGGGATTTTATTATTTATTTCGTGGTGACCGGTGGAGTGGTGCTGTTTACCAATATCGTTCAGTTTGATGGTAAAGTGAAGAGGATTCTGGCAGTGACTGCGGTTCAGGCAGTGGAGATCATTGTGATCTCATACGTTGTTTCTCTGCCGTTTACTTTGCAGTTTGACAGTATGTTTAAAGGTGTGGGAATTGCGCAGAATCATTCTATGATCCATCAGCTGCTGATTTTGTGGGGACTGCCTGTGGTTCTGACAGTTCTGCTGATTATCTGTATCATCTGGGAGAAGCTTCGTGGTGGTGCGAACAGAAGTCTGTATAAACTGATGAAAGCAATCTCTGTGCCGGATCTGTTTGCGATTGTCATGGGACTCTGTGCAATCGGGCTGATCGTGATTCCGGAGTTGGTTTATGTAAGAGATATTTACGAAAATGGAAACGCCAGGGCGAATACTATGTTTAAGCTGACTTATCAGGCGTATATGCTGTTTGGGATGACCATGGGATATGGTATTTTCCGTATGCTGGTGGCTGCACGTAAGAAAGTGTTTAAGGTTGTGTCAGTGATCGGTCTGGTACTGCTTTGCTGGACCTTTGGTTATTTTGGAAACAGTGTGTATGCGTGGTTTGGAAAGGTATGGGAGCCTTCTGAATATAAAGGATTGAATGCGACATCTTTCCTGTCAAATGATTTCACAGAGGATGTGGCTGGTATTAAATGGCTGAAGAAGAATGTGAAAGGGTCACCGGTTGTGCTTGAGGCGAACGGGGACAGCTATAGTGGTTATGAGCGTGTTTCTGCTATGACCGGGCTTCCGACTGTGCTGGGATGGTATGTGCATGAGTGGCTGTGGAGAGATGATACTGCGGACTTGAATGAGAAGAGCGCGGATATTGAGAGTATTTATACTTCTTTGGATGAGGAGTATGTGAAGGAGCTGCTGGAAGAGTATGATGTTTCTTATATTTTTGTTGGATCGAAGGAGAGGGAGAAATATGGGGAGGCATTGAATGAGGATGTGTTGAAGTCACTTGGAGAAGTGGTGTTCCAGGATGAGGTGTATAGTACTAATATTCTTAAGATTAATAAGTAAGGGAGTGAAAAATGGCGGCAGTTTTGCCGTCATTTTTTGCGTTTTTGTAAAGAATATTGCGGGTAATCTTTGATGATCAAAAGGGACGCGTAAAAAAATATTATTTCATTCGTCTGGCGTTTCGGGTCGTCTAGATATTCTAAGCCGCCAAAATTCTGCTAAAGGCATGAGCCGCCCTCTCAAACTCGCTCCGTTGCAAACTTCGCTCAGACACGTGAGACGGTCGGCTCATAACACAGATTCTTGCCGGCTAAGAATATCTAAGAACCCTGCAAATGCACAGGAAATGAAATATTTTTTTACGCTGGTTATTGGCTGGAATGGTTTTGGGGAAATAATTATCAGGTGGAAAAGAGGGAAAAAGTAAAATTTACAGATATGGATTACGATTGTATTATGATAATGTATGTGTAATATATATAAGAAAAATATGTTGCTACAGTGGAAAAATGAAAAGATGACACTGTATAAGTAGTAGGAGAAAATGAGGATTGTGAATATTTACATGACAGGAAAGGAGTTTTAAAATGAGGAATCGAATAATTCAGGTTAGACATTATAGCAGGAAAATGATGATTATGATGTTGACAGGAGCAATTTGCTGTAGTTCATGTTTTTGTGAAACTGCTTTTGCGAAAACCAGCAAAGTAAGGGTTTACGATGTGGAAGAAGGAACCACAGGTTTCACATCTTTTACATATTCGGATAATAAAAAGGATGAGTCACTGGCACCGTCGGAGGGAACAGAAGCGATTTCATCTGCTTCTCAGAAGGTGGTTATTTTCCATCAGGCAGATGGGTCTACGATAATAAGAAAAGCAGACAGTAATGGAAAAGTGACACTTCCAGCAATAAGAAATCAGACAGGATATACTTTTCTTGGATGGAGCACGAAGCCGGATCAGACTCAGAATCCGCAGTATCAGGCGGGACAGGTGATACAGGTAAGGAAGAAAACCCATTTATATGCAGTTATGTATAACTGGCAACAGGAGCCGGATATTCAGGTCAATAATCTGGCAGCTCAGCTGTCGGAGTATTCCGGAATTATTTTTGTGGGAGATTCCAGAACGTATTTTATGCAGAAAACTCTTCTTCGGGAATATGGAAAGGATGCAGTTGCAAAAGTATCATTTGTGTGTAAGACAGGGGAGGGACTGAGCTGGTTTGAAACAGCAGGAGAGAGAGTAATGAGAAGTGAAATTGCCCGTCTGCAGTCAGATTCAGATAAGCCCGTAGCAGTTATTTTTAATCTTGGTGTGAATGATCTTTCGAGTCATAATTCCGGGAATGGGGTTGATTATAAAGGCGAGGCAAATGCATATCTTGCGCGTATGAACACTCTTGCAGAGGAACTTGAAAGTGACTGCAGATTGTTTTATATGTCTGTGAATCCGGTAAATACAGCAATGAAACCAACTCGAAAAGAAGCGCAGTTACGTTACTTTAATGACAGATTGCAGAGCAGGTTAAATAAGAGATTTCAATGGATAGATACCTATAAATATCTGATGAAGAATGGTTACAGTACATACAATGAGTTTAAGGGAAATATAGATGACGGCGTTCACTATTCTACATGTACCTATAAAAGAATTTATAAATATTGTATGAATGCGATCAGATAATGCTTTTTGACTTATACACAAATTATAATCTTGTTTCAGGTAAGCAGTATAAGCAGAAGTTAAGGCCACAGAACTCACAAAAGAAAGGGTATATGTATTGCCTGATAAATTAAGAGATTGATGTACGAGCTGACAGGAGAAATATTTTCTGTCAGCTTGTTATTTGTTTGGTTGGATAATGGAGTTTTATATGAGAAAATGGGTTGCTGTTCACACACCACTATCCCGCGAGGTGTTTTGGCATGAATATGCCAAAATCCCGAGACATACAAGCCAAAATTCCATTGCCGCAGGCAATCTGGAATGAATTTTGGCTACGTTACTGTGAACGGAGTGAACAGTAACGAAAATGGAGAATATCTGTTTGCCAAAGAAGAAACATTTGACGAATTTTTGTCTCTGTTGTATCATGAACATACAAAACGAAAATAAAGTAAGAGGAATATTGTTATATAAAATACAGAACAGATAAGAAAGCAGGAATTTAATGAGAGCAGAAGTTGTATCCATGACAGCGGATAATCTTGATATGGAGGCTATCCGGCGTGGTGGAGATATTTTGAAACAGGGTGGTCTGGTTGCATTTCCTACGGAGACTGTGTATGGTCTTGGAGGGGATGCGTTGAATCCGCAGGCTTCTATGAAAATTTATGCGGCGAAAGGAAGACCTTCGGATAATCCGCTGATCGTGCATATTGCAGAGTTTGATAAGCTGGCTCCGATTGTAGCGGAGGTTCCGGAGAAGGCGAAGATCCTGGCAGAGAAGTACTGGCCGGGTCCGCTGACTATGATTCTTCCGAAGTCGGATCTTGTACCACAGGAGACTACGGGTGGTCTGGACAGTGTGGCGGTTCGGTTTCCGAGCGACAGGATTGCACAGGAGCTGATCAAGGCTGCCGGCGGCTATGTGGCAGCACCCAGTGCCAACACTTCAGGCAGACCCAGTCCGACCACTGCACAGCATGTAGAGGAGGATCTTGGTGAAGCGATTGAGATGATCATTGACGGAGGCCAGGTGGGAATCGGTCTTGAGTCTACGATCGTTGATTTTACTGAGGATGTGCCGGTGGTTTTGCGTCCGGGTTATATTTCTCTGGAGATGCTTCAGGAGACTCTGGGGGATGTAAGGATGGACAAGGGGCTGATTGCGGCTGACAGCAAAGTGCGTCCGAAAGCACCGGGTATGAAATATCGCCATTATGCACCGAAGGCAGATCTGGCAATTGTTGAGGGACCGGAGGAAGCTGTTGTGAAGAAGATCAATGAGCTGGCTGCGGAGGCGAAAGCACACGGCGAGCAGGTTGGAATTATTGCAACGGACGAGACAAAGGACAGATATCCGGAAGGTCTGGTAGTCAGCATTGGAAGCCGGAAGGAAGAAGAGACGATAGCGCATCATCTGTATGAAGTGTTGCGGGACTTTGACCAGAGTGCAGTCAGGTCTATTTATTCAGAAGCGTTTTATACACCAAGAATGGGACAGGCCATTATGAACCGTCTGCTGAAAGCAGCGGGACATAAGATCATACAGGTGGTATGATATAATCAGGTAGTGAAGCAGATATATGCCTGACTATATAATCTTATCAGCAGTAATGGCCAGATGGATAATGAAGATTCATTTAAATAGTCTGCTGAAGAGGTAAAGAAAATAAATTAATTTCAGGAGGAAGATTAATGATAGCTTTAGGATGTGATCACGGTGGATATGAATTAAAACAGGAGATTAAGAAATATCTGGATGAGAAAGGAATTGAATATAAAGATTATGGATGTGACAGTCTGGATTCCGTAGATTATCCGGTATATGCAAAGAAGGTTGCACATGCAATTCTTGACGGCGAATGTGAGAAGGGAATCCTGATCTGCGGAACAGGTATCGGAATTTCCATTACAGCAAACAAGTTTAAAGGAATCAGAGCTGCAGTCTGCACAGATTGTTTTACAGCAGAGGCTACAAGACTTCACAATGATGCCAATATCCTTGCACTTGGCGGAAGAGTGGTAGGACCTGGGCTGGCATTGAAGATTGTGGATACATTTTTGAATACACCGTTTTCCAATGATGAGAGACATATCAGAAGAATTAATCAGATAGAGACTGAATAAGTCATAAAATAAGAAAAATGATAAAACAGCCAGAGCCTGCATGATTATAGTAATTCTCTCACATGTATGATGAATGGGAATTGCTGTAGAGTAAAGTGTGAAGTTCTGGCTGTGTCAGTTATAAGCAGATAATGGTTACTGTTTGCTCCGTTCACAGTAACGGACAATGTGCTGCTTTTATGAAGCAGATGAATGGTGAAGTATGTGAAGGGGAGGTGTGGAAAATGGATGTAAATCATAAACGCACAGATTATTTATCATGGGATGAATATTTTATGGGAGTTGCCATGATGTCAGGGATGCGTTCCAAGGATCCGAATTCTCAGGTAGGTGCCTGTATTGTGAGTGAGGATAATAAAATCCTGTCCATGGGTTATAATGGTTTTCCAAAGGGCTGTTCAGATGATGAATTTCCATGGGCAAGAGAGGGTGACAGTCTTCATACGAAATATTTTTATGTGACCCACAGTGAGCTGAATGCGATCCTTAATTACAGGGGAGGAAGTCTGGAAGGTGCAAAGCTTTATGTTTCCCTTTTTCCATGTAATGAATGTGCCAAGGCAATTATTCAGGCAGGTATTAAGACGATTGTCTATGACTGCGATAAATATGCAGACACGCCGGCAGTGATCGCTTCCAAGAGAATGCTGGATGCAGCCGGGGTCCGTTATTATAAATACAACCGGACAGGACGTAAGATTACAATAGAAGTGTGATTTGGCATATTCATGCCAAAACACCTCGCAGGATAGTGGTGTGTGAACAGTAACCATTACTGAGAACAGAGTGAATAGTAAACAGATTTTACTCTTGACACATCAATTTATTTCAAATAAAATATAACCAAATGCGAAATATATATAGCGATGAAGAGAATAGTACATAAGGAGCAATCCCAGAGAAGAGTCCCGGAGAACAGCCGGTTGGCTGTGAAACAGTGGTGGAAGGATTCTGTGCGTGAATTATGGAACCGGCCTCGGAGCTCCGTACAATTGAAGTACGGCGTTTTTCCTGCGTTATCGGAAGAAGAGCGAGTAATGTGCAGGCATTTGGGCACAGTGCTAATTAGGGTGGTACCGCCGAAGCCTTTCGGTCCCTTGTGAGGGATGCTGGGCTTCTTTTTTTCGTTTTTTATAATATGACAGATTTTGCCGGATTATAAAAAAGCAGATTTTTGTACTGTGAAGCAGATAAGGAAATTTATTTATAGAAGAAAAATAAGAAGAATATGCATTCCGCCGCGACTATATCCTGATGCACTGTCAGGATCAACACAATCACATAAAAAGGAGAAGTAATCATGGCAAACAACAAGAAACTGGTAGAAGCCATCACATCCATGGAAGACGATTTCGCCCAGTGGTATACCGACGTTGTAAAGAAAGCTGAACTCTGCGGTTATACCAGCGTTAAAGGCTGCATGGCAATTAAACCTGCAGGATATGCGATCTGGGAAAATATCCAGCACGAACTGGACAGAAGATTTAAAGAGACTGGCGTACAGAACGTGTACATGCCAATCTTTATTCCGGAATCTCTTCTTCAGAAAGAGAAAGATCATGTAGAAGGATTTGCACCTGAGGTTGCATGGGTAACTCATGGTGGTCTGGATCCGCTTCAGGAGCGTCTGTGTGTACGTCCCACATCAGAGACATTATTCTGTGATTTCTATGCAAAAGAAATCCAGTCTCACAGAGACCTGCCGAAGGTATACAACCAGTGGTGCTCTGTAGTGCGTTGGGAAAAGACAACACGTCCGTTCCTTCGTTCACGTGAGTTCTTATGGCAGGAAGGCCATACAGCTCATGCTACAGCCGAGGAAGCAGAAGAGCGTACTATCCAGATGCTGAATTTGTATGCAGATTTCTGTGAGGAAGTACTTGCAATCCCGGTTATCAAGGGACAGAAAACAGACAAGGAGAAATTCTCCGGTGCAGAAGCTACTTATACAATTGAATCCCTGATGCATGATGGAAAAGCTCTTCAGTCCGGTACAAGCCATAACTTTGGCGATGGATTTGCAAGAGCATTCGGCATCCAGTATACAGATAAAGAAAATAAACTTCAGTATGTACATCAGACATCCTGGGGAATGACAACACGTATGATCGGTGCTATTATCATGGTACATGGTGATAACAGTGGTCTGGTGTTGCCTCCGAGAATCGCTCCTGTACAGGCAGTGATCATTCCGATCCAGCAGAGAAAAGAAGGCGTTCTTGAGAAAGCAGATGAGATGTTTGCAGCATTAAAAGCAGCAGGAGTCCGCGTAAAAGTAGACGACACAGACAAGAGCCCGGGATTCAAATTCGCAGAGCAGGAAATGCGTGGTATTCCGATCCGTATCGAGTGCGGCCCGAAGGATATCGAGAATGGTCAGGCTGTCATTTGCCGTCGTGATACAAGAGAGAAATATACTGTTACATTTGATGAGCTTGTGGAGAAAGTACAGGAAATCCTGGAAACAATCCAGAAAGATATGCTGGAGCGTGCACGTAAGCACAGAGATTCCCATACTTATGTTGCTACAAACTATGAAGAATTCAAGGATACTATTGTTAACAAACCAGGCTTCGTAAAAGCTATGTGGTGCGGTGACCGCGCATGTGAGGACAAGATCAAAGAAGATGTTCAGGCTACATCCAGATGTATGCCGTTTGAGCAGGAACACTTAAGTGATGTCTGCGTATGCTGTGGAAAACCTGCCAAGAAGATGGTTTACTGGGGAAGAGCATACTAATCAATAAGAAAATAAAGAAAACCGGCAGCAGAGATATCTGAGTGCCGGTTTTCGGGGTTAAGAATAAATAGAAGAAGATAAGGATGGTCATATGATTCTGGAAATACCGAAAAACGCGGAAACAATTTTGCATATACTGGAAAAAGCAGGCTATGAAGCCTATGTGGTAGGCGGCTGTGTGCGTGATTCCATTCTGGGACGGAGCCCGGATGACTGGGACATCACCACATCCGCAAAGCCGGAGCAGGTCAAGGCTTTGTTTCACAGAACAGTGGATACAGGTCTGCAGCATGGAACAGTGACTGTTCTTATGGAAAAAGAAGGATATGAGGTCACGACTTATCGTGTAGATGGTGAGTACGAGGACGGCAGACATCCCAAAGAGGTCACCTTTACAGCAAGCCTTAAGGAAGACCTGAAACGCCGGGATTTTACCATCAATGCAATGGCATACAATCCTTCTTCAGGACTGGTGGACCTTTTCGGCGGACTGGAGGATATTGAGAGAAAAATCATCCGCTGTGTGGGAGATCCGCTGGAGCGTTTTACAGAGGATGCACTGCGGATCATGCGTGCAGTCCGTTTCAGTGCGCAGTTGGGCTTTGCCATTGAAGAAGAGACTCGTAAGGCACTGAAGGTTCTGGCACCGAATCTGAAGCATGTCAGTGCAGAGAGGATTCAGGTAGAGCTTGTGAAGCTTCTGATGTCTCCTCATCCGGATTATCTCAGGGTGGCTTATGAAGCCGGGATCACAGCTGAATTTCTTCCGGAGTTTGATGCATGTATGACAACATCTCAGAATACGCCGCACCACTGTTACACAGTAGGGGAGCATATCCTGCACAGTCTCTGTCATGTACGTGCAGATAAAGTTCTCAGGATTACCATGCTGCTTCATGACATTGGAAAGCCGGTTGTCCGGAAAACAGATGAGAATGGAAGAGATCATTTCAAGATGCATGGGATTGCGGGAGAAAAGATGGCTGCACAGATCCTGCGCAGGCTGAAATTCGATAATGATACGATCCGCAAGGTAACCCGTCTGGTAAAATGGCATGATGACAGACCGGAGGGAATGACAAAGGCAGTGCGCAGGGCAGTGAACCGTATCGGTGAGGATCTCTTCCCATATTATCTGGAAGTGCAGCAGGCAGATATGCTGGCACAGAGTGATTACAGACGCGCAGAGAAGCAGGAACGTCTGGATAAGGTGAAAGAGGCTTATGAGACGATCATTAATGAACATCAGTGTGTATCTTTAAAAACTCTGGCAGTGACAGGGAAAGATCTGATTGAAGCCGGTTATAAGCCGGGGCGTGAAATAGGAGAAACGCTGAACCGTCTTCTGGAAGTAGTGCTTGCCGATCCACAGAAGAATCAGAAAGAGATATTATTGGGTCTGCTTGATGAGAAATAGTGCAGTTTTATGGAATGGTCAGTATATCAGAATATTGGTTACTGTTCACACACCACTATCCCGCGAGGTGTTTTGGCATGAATATGCCAAAATCCCGAGACATACAAGCCAAAATTCCATTGCCGCAGGCAATCTGGAATGAATTTTGGCTACGTTACTGTGAACGGAGTGAACAGTAACGAATATAGTAAATAACAGTGGCTCTATGAAAATCCGGGGGTATATCCACCGGATTTTCTTCATATGTATAGAAAGAATTAAGATGATTAAGAGGGGGATATGTCATTGTATGATTACGGACTTGGCACTTTGGCTCAGTATGAGCTGACAGCAGACCGTTCTGCAAGGACAAGAGGAGCTTTACTCTGCTATACAGCTCAGGGACTTCTGATCTTGAGGGAGTTTCATGGTTCAGAAAAAAAGCTGGAAAAACAGCAGGAGCTTTTGCTGAGACTTCAGGAAAATGGTATAAATACCGATTATTTTCTGAGAAATAATCAGGAAAGTCTGGTCAGTAAAGATAAGACTGAACAAAGGTTTACACTCCAGCACTGGTATGAAGGAAAAGAGTGTGACACAAAATCCCGGGAAGATATTTTAAAAAGTGTCCGGACACTGGCAAGGTTACATATTTTAATGAAAATGGAACCTGTGGAGGAATACAGGGAAAGATCTCTCAGGGAGGAATATCTCCGGCACAATCAGGAGCTTCGTAAGATACGCAAATTTATACGGAACAAAGGAGCATCCAATGTATTTGAGAAAAATTATCTGGCAAGTGTGGAGCAGTTTCTTGAAAGGGCACAGTATGCAGTAAAGCTTCTGGACGAGACGGACTATGATGATCTCAGGGAAAGGGCATGGCGGGAAGGACAGGTATGTCATGGAGAATATAATCAGCATAATATTCTGATGCTGAAAGGTGATCATTTTGGGACAGCAGTTACAAATTTTGGTCACTGGAGTTTTGATATTCAGATAGCAGATTTGTATCGTTTTATGAGAAAAATACTGGAAAAATATAACTGGAATCTGGAACTGGCAGGGGAAATGCTCAGGGAATATCATAAAATCCGTCCAATCTCGGCAGAAGAGTGGAAAAATCTGCGTGTACGTTTCACTTATCCTGAAAAATACTGGAAACTGGCAAATTATTATTATTCACACAAAAAGGTGTGGATTTCAGAGAAAAATGTGGAAAAGCTTCAGAATCTTATCAGACAGAGAGAAATCTGGGAGAATTTTGCAGAGGAATGTTTCAGGGATTATCCTCAGTAACACAGAGCTGAACAGTTACGAAAAACCTTGACAATATGGGGAAAAAGGTATATATATAGAGGATAGAGCTCTGTCGCTTTTGGCAGATGCCACCAAACAAGAAAGAGATCATTAGAGGAGGAAACACCATGAATAAAACAGAATTAGTAGCAGCTATGGCGAAAGAGACAAACTTATCCAAGAAGGACGTAGAAGACGTTCTGAAATCTTTCGTTGATGTCGTTTCTAAAGAACTGAAAAATGGCGGAAAAATCCAGTTAGTAGGATTTGGTACATTTGAAGTAAGTGAAAGAGCTGCTCGCGAGGGAAGAAATCCTCAGACTGGTGAAACTATGAAAATCGAAGCTTCTAAATCACCGAAATTCAAAGCTGGAAAAGCATTAAAAGATATGGTTAACGGTAAATAATAAAGGCGATAACCGGGGGAACGAAAGTTCCCCTTTTTTGATACTCCGGCGGAGTAATTCGTGAGTATCCATTTACATGACATTTACAGGAGCAAAATATGAGATTAGATAAATACTTAAAGGTGTCACGTCTGATCAAACGCCGTACAGTGGCAAACGAAGCATGTGATGCAGGAAGAGTTCTTGTCAACGATAAGCCTGCCAAGGCATCTGTACAGGTAAAGACGGGAGATACTATTGAAATCCAGTTCGGAAGTAAGAACGTCAAAGTAGAAGTACTGGATGTAAAAGAAACTGTCAAAAAAGAAGATGTAGAGAGTATGTACAAATATCTTTGATTCCGGATGGTAATTTGCAGCTTTTGGCATTTGTGCAGTGGGAACATATAAATTTTTAACATTTTATTGTCTATTTCCATTTTCCGGCACATAAACTACTGATAAGTAACAGATTGGCAGGTCATAGTTTCCGGAGGCTGTGACCGGGAGGCGTCTGTGGAAGAGAAGAAGATACTTTCAACTCACAGCCTGATGCTGGAAAACCGTCAGAACGGGAGAATTACCGGGGTAAAGGATATTAAATCCTTTGATGAAAAAGAAATCCTGCTTTTTACACAGGCAGGGAAACTTGTAATAAAGGGAGAACAGCTTCATGTGAAGCAGCTTGATCTGGAAAAGGGAGAAGTAGATCTGGAAGGAAAAGTGGACAGTCTTACCTATCTGTCAAAGAATACAGATAACAGGGATGAATCCTTATTTAGAAGGATGTTCCGGTGAGAGATGAGTGCATTTATTCATCATGAATTACTGCTGCTGCTCCGGACAATAGCTGTGGGTGCTGTTCTCCTTTTGTGTTATGATCTGCTGGCTGCATTCAGGAATGTTTTTGCACATTCGGATAAAGCTGTCGGGACGGAAGATATTTTGTACTGGCTTTGTTGTGCCTTTTTTGTTTTTTCGGAGATTTACAGGAGCAATGAAGGAATC
>ENA-OQDL01000104-OQDL01000104.1-human-gut-metagenome-genome-assembly--contig:-NODE-104-length-54676-cov-8.996884_pt1 | contig 54676 bp, 48 predicted proteins | sample MGYA00242782_ERZ504609 | MGnify/ENA primary metagenome ERZ504609 (study PRJEB26092, sample SAMD00036320) | human gut metagenome | host: Homo sapiens | study: EMG produced TPA metagenomics assembly of... | reverse complement strand
TTTTGCCAACATCAAACTGATGATATCACAGGCTTTCAATAAGGCCTCATCGCTCACCTTCCCGGAAGAGGTGACATACAGACCTTCTGTTTCTATGTATTTCTGATAGAAAGAAGGAATATTTTTCAAGATATCACGATGATGGTAGCGGTAATTTTTCTGTCACTTTCACCGCACCACGCGCCACTGCGAACACCGTTACCCTGAGCATGCTGATCCGGCTGGTGATCGATAAAGTCGGCTACCCCGTTGGCACCAAGGGCGGCACCCAGGATTACAGCGGCAACGGCTGGAAGTTTGAAAACGACACCCTGACTTTGGAGCCTGCCGCTAAGACGAACTATGATTTTAACAGCCCCGAGCTGAACCCCCATAGGGTGGCGGTGAACTGCCCGGTTACGGTGGACAGCAATGTCACCATCACCAACGGCATTTTCCTGAAAGAAGTTACCGGCAGCGCCAGCGCCCTGAACGGCGTGTTCCTGAATGTTCCCACCGGCTGCGAAAACAGCGCCAAAAAGATCACGGTTTCGGACAACGGAACCATTACGGCCCTGAAAACCAGCGGCGATACCACCACACTGAAAAGCGCCATTACGGAACTTTATGTGGTCGGTCAGCCCACCGGTACCCTGTATGTGACCCTGAGCAGCGGCAAGGTACGGGAAGTACAGCTGCCTCTTACGGCTGACCTTGAGCTGCAATTGAACGACCCGGCACCCAACCGAACCGGAACCCAAGCCCGAACCGGAGCCTGAACCGGAGACTTACACCCTGAAAGTGGTGGGCGGCAGCTTTACGACCGGCGAAAGGGATGCGCTGACCAGCGGCACCGTGCCGGTGGCTGCGGAAGCAAAAGTGACCCTTGACCCGGATGCCGTACCGGAGGGCATGGTGTTCGACCAGTGGGCCATCAGTGAGGAAAGCCTGCTGGGCAACCCCAATGTGGCCTACAACGCCGAAAGCTTTACCATCCCGGCCAATGCAGTGGAAAACGGCAAGACCGTTACCGTGGAAGCCCAGTACCGGGAAGCCACCATTGAAAGCGAAGGCCCCGGCATTCTGGGCACCGCCGCCATAATCGGCACGGCGGGTGCTGGCGCTGCCGTGCTCGGCTACACCGGCTACATGATCGGCACCGAGCTGTACCTGAACACCGTCCTGCCTGCCGGTGCGGCCATCCCCAACAACGCCGGGGAGCTGGCCCTGCTGCTGTGGGAAGCCGCCGGAACCCCGGCCCCCGCTGCTCTTCTCCCTGCCGATGCTGCCCCGGTCCAGCAGGCCCTTGCATGGGCCATCGAGAACCAGCTCCTCGCCCCGGATGCGTCCGCGGAGGATTCCGTCAGCCGCTGGGAGGTTATTCGGAGCTGGAATCAGATGAAGGGGTAAGTGGCGAACCCTCTCAGTCAAAGCCTTCGGCTTTGCCACTAGCCGGGTTGTGGCACCCAGCAGTTACTTCATGCAATAAATTGCATTCGTATCTTGCTGGCCACTGCCCCAACAACTCCTCCCTCAATCCGCCGCTGGCGGCGGTCGTTGTTGTTGCCCCAAAGGGGGAGCCAAGGGCAATCCCAGATTTAGCAGCATCTGCCCTCTGTGATGTCTTACCTCTCCCTTCGGGAGAGGTGGCATTGCGCAAGCAATGACGGAGAGGGTGAGGATGCTAACTAAACAGCGAACCCCCCGGTGCGATCTGCACTGGGGGGTTCGCTGTTATTGTTGCTTCAGGAAATCTGTACCGCTTCCAGCACCCTGATGCCCTCCTGCTCCATCACGTCGCGCAGGGCCTCGAGGTAGCCGGGCTTGTCCACCTTGTTCTCAATACAGCAGGTCAGCACGCCGTGCAGGCTGGTGACCTCCATTGCAAGGGACGCACCGTCCGGCAGCACCCAGGTCTGGAAATCGGTCAGGTACGCTTCCAGCTCCGGGCTGTGCGGCAGCAGCGGGCTGCCGATGTAGCTGACCCAGAAATCTGCCGGGAAGCCGCTTATGTACTCGCCCATCTGGAACACACGCTTCTTGATCTTGAGCGCGGCCTTCTGCCGGAAAACCTGATATACCCAGCCCATCTGTTCGGCCATGCGGAACAGGCGGCGCTCCGGGGTCAGGCTTTCCCGGATCTCATGGTCGAGCTGCTTTGCAAAGCTGTGGAACCGGGCCTGCGGTTCCAGCCGCAGGGGCAGCTGAAAGGACGCAATGCAGTTGTACAGGGCATGCGGCACCCCCAGCGCCGCGCGGGTGTCGGCGGCATAGCTGTACGCAAGGTCGTTCTTTTCCAGATACCGCTGTGCTGCCTGGCAGGTCAGCCCCATGAGAGCGCTGAAGGGCTTCACGCCCTCCTTCTGCGCCAGATCCACAAGGCTCTGCCTGTCCAGCCGCAGCCGCTGAAAATGGGGCGTGCCCTCGTGGATCTGCAGCACGTCCTTCTGCATGTCGTTGGCCACCTGGCTCTCCGGGTAGCGGGCCAGCAGCTGTTCCACATCGTAGGGCGGGTCAGAGGCAAGGGCCTCGCACACAAAACCGGCGTTGGAGCGCAGGTTGCAGTAGAGCTTGAGCAGCAGGGTGAAAAAGGGCGAGCCGCCCCGGCCATCGGCCAGGAAGTGGAACCAGTCCAGATAGACCGTGTTCCCCTCATAGCCCAGCGAGAAGAGATAATCGTTCGTCTCCTCGGGGATCTTTGGCTGGGCACTGCCCTGCCGCACACGGCAGGGGGCAGTGTTGGGCCCCAGATGGGCCTCCCGCTTTTCCCACACCACATGGCAGAAATAATATTCTGCCAGCGGGCGGGCCGCATCCAGTGCCTGCTGCAGAAGGGCCGGGTCAACGGCCTCCTTCAGCGTGGCCTGATAGCGGCAGAGGACCTGATTTTCACGGTAGTAGTAGACGATGCCCTGAAACACCGCACGCTGCTCTGCATTCATCCGGAATTTACCCCGCGTTCTCGGCCAGATAATCGGCCAGATCGCCGATGGTCACAAAGTTGCGCAGCTCCTTTTCGGGGATGCGCAGACCAAAGGTCTCTTCCAGATCGGCCACGACGGTCAGGATCTCCATAGAGGACAGATCCAGATCATCCATCATCACGCTGTTTTCGTTGACATCCTCGGGCGAGATCTCTGCCACATCCTCCAGAATTGCCAGGATCTGAGACACGATTTCTGCTCTTTCCATCAAAAAATCTTCCTTTCCGTGAGGGATTTTTTATCGCCTGCAAGGGCGCAGTTTCAGTATGCCACGCGCCGGGCCGGTTTAGCCAGCCGGGCGGGACATTCCTGTGTTTTATAATACCTGTTTTATAGAGGAAATGCAACACACAGGCCGCCCGGTTTCGCGCTTTTTTCGCAATTTCCGCGCTTACCTGCGCAGCAGCTTGCCCATGGCGTTGCGGGGCAGGAGCTCGGCACTGAACTCCACCGCCGTGATCCGCTGGTACAGCGGCAGGGTACGGTTCAGCCCGGTGAGGAAAGCCCGGACCTCCGCCTGCTTTTCCTCGGCACAGCAGATCAGCGCGCCGATCTTTTTGCCCATCTCCTTGACCACGCACTCCTGCACCTCAGGGCAGGCGTTGAGCTTTTTCTCCAGCTCCTCGGGGCTGACGTTCTCGCCGGTACCCAGAATGATCAGGTTCTTCTTCCGGCCCACCATGTAGTAATAGCCGTCCTCGTCCTCACGGGCCAGGTCGCCGGTGTGGAGCCAGCCGTCTTTGTCGATGATCTCGGCGGTGGCTTCGGGGTCCTTATAGTAGCCCAGCATCACACAGCCGCCCCGGATGCAGATCTCGCCGGTCTCATCCAGCTTGTACTCGCAGTGGCCGTCCGGCTTGCCCAGCGCCCGGATATGGGGCTCTGCCTGGGCGTAGTTCACCAGACCATCGCCGCAGGTCTCGGTCATGCCGTAGCACTGGGTGATGTACATGCCGTTTTCCACCAGACCCAGCAGCAGCTCGCTGTCGAACATGGCAGAGCTGCCGCAGGGGTTCCACAGGCCGTTCAGCTTATCGGCGCGGCCGCGCTTGACATCCTTGTAGATACTCTCCATCAGCACCGGGGCCACAGCAATGGAATCGCTGTGCATCAGGCCCAGATCCCGGTAGAAATTCCGCAGGTCACTGCAAAGGTTCAGGGCCCAGCCCTTGAAGGGCCAGGAGAACAGGCAGATAAAGGTGCCCAGATGGAACAGGGGCAGGATGGCAAAGTTGCTCAGGACATCGTTTTTGTCCTCGGGCAGCTGCCGGTGCTTGAAGTCCAGCATGTGGTCGCCCATGGCAACGTGCATCTGCATCACGGTAAAGAAGTTCCGCTCTGCCAGCATCACGGCCTTGCTGCGGCCGGTGGTGCCGGAGGTGAACAGCATGACCATCAGGGCATTGGGGTCGATCTTCTTTTCCAGCCCGCCGGGCGCGGTGTCCTTCCAGATATCCATCGGCCGCAGGCGCTCCCCATACGCAGCCTCCAGCTGGTCACGGCAGCCGTAGTCCACCCCATCGTTCAGGATGAGGGCAGGCTCTGCCAGCTCCAGCTCCCAGCTCAGTTCGTCCCAGGTCTTTTTCTGGTTCATCGTTACCGGAACAGCCCCGGCCAGCACAGCGCCAAAGGTATTCACGCCGTACTCATAGCAGTTCCGGCTCAGCAGGACCACCCGCTTGCCCTCCACCTCCGGGATGTTCCGGGCAAACCAGGCAGCAGCGCGGCGGATATCCTGTGCATACTCGGCATAGGTCTTTTCTTTCACGGTGCCGGTGGCATCCTCTACCCAGCGGAAGGCCACCCGCCCGGGGAATTCCTGCTCCATTGTCCGGGTGACAAGATCATAGACATTGTTTACCATGGTCTGCTCCTTTTTCTCCCGTTTGATTTTACTTGCGCAGCAGCTTGCCCAGCGCGTTGCGGGGCAGGGGCTCGGCGCTGCACTCCACCACGGAGATGCGCTTGTACATGGGCAGGGTGCGGTTCAGCTCGGTGACAAAAGCCTTCACCTGCTGCTGCTTGTCATCCTCACAGCAGACCACGGTGCCGATCTTCTTGCCCATCTCCTTGACGATGCACTCCTTGATGGCATCGCACTTGCCCAGCAGCTTTTCCAGCTCCTCGGGGCTGACGTTCTCGCCGCTGTCCAGAATAATGAGGTTCTTCTTGCGGCCAGTCATATAGTAGTAGCCTTCCTCGTCCACGCGGGCCAGGTCGCCGGTGTGGAGCCAGCCGTCCTTGTCGATGGTCTCGGCAGTGGTCTCGGGGTCCTTATAGTAGCCCAGCATCACGCAGCCGCCGCGGACGCAGATCTCGCCGGTCTCGTCCACCTTGACCTCACAGAAGCCGTCCGGCTTGCCCAGGGCACGCAGGTGGTCGCCCTCCTGGGTCACGTTCAGCAGGCCATAGCCGGCCAGCTCGGTCATGGAGTAGCACTGATTGATGTAGAAACCATTCTTCACCAGGTCGCTCAGAATGGCGGGATCAAGGATGGCGGAGCTGCAGCTCAGGTTCCACAGCCCGTTCAGGCGGTCGGCATGGCCGAGCTTGACCTCGTTGTAGATCATCTCCACCAGCACCGGCGGGGTAGACATGGCATCGCTGTGCATCAGGCTCATATCCCGGCGCAGGTCGCGGGCATCACAGCAGAGGTTTAGGGTCCAGCCCTGCATACCGTAGACAAAGTAGCAGATGAAACCGGCCAGATGGAACATGGGCACCAGCGTAAAGTGGCTGAAGGTCTGGTCGAGGTTCTGGGGTGCCAGCCGCTCCTCCTGGTCAAGGATGGACTTCTGGCCATCGATGTACATCTGGCAGGCGGTGAAGTAGTTCTTCTCGCTCAGCATCACGCCCTTGCTGCGGCCGGTGGTGCCGGAAGTGAACATCAGCATCAGCAGACCCTCGTGGTCGATGCGGTTGACCATCTCGGCCTCAGGGGCAGCGGTCCAGGCATCCATGGGGCGGAGCCGAGCGCCGTAAAGTGCTTCCAGCTGGGCACGATAGCCGTAATCGATGCCATCATTGAAGATGAGGTCCGGCTCCACCATGCCCAGCTCATACTCCAGCTCGGCCCAGGTCTTGCCCTGGTTCAGGGTCACGATGACAGCGCCTGCCATCATGGTGCCGAAAACGACCGCGCCATACTCATAGTTGGTGCGGCTCAGGACGACGATCTTCTTGCCCTTGGGCTCGCCCAACTCCTGCTGCAGGTAGCCGGTCGCTTTGCGGATATCCTGCACATACTGGGCGTAGGTCTTTTCCACCACCGTGTCCTTGCCCTCCACATAGCGGAACGCCACACGGTCAGCATACTTATTCTGCATCGCAGAGATCATGTCAAAAACGGTCATCGGCATATTTGCCGCGGTCACAACTTCCTTACAAGCCTTGTCTGCCATTATTTTACACTCCCTGTTTATTTTTGTTAAAATATTCCCTTTCGTTTCCGCTAAATGGAATCTTCTGGGTACTCTAGCCTAGAGTATACCGCATAGAAGGCTCAAACGCAAGATTTAATTGCACAAATATGCAACTTAAACTTACAGTCAATCTGTGCACCCGGATGTAAATCCTGCCTTTTGTTGCGGGCAGGCCGTGAGTGTGGTACACTTTTCCCGGTATCCGCCTACCGTGCTTTCTCCCTACGTTTGATTGACAGCAAGGGCAAAAAGCATTATACTTATTATAAATATCTCTAATTTTTAACATGATGCGCCAAAAATCCGGCAATTCTGCCATCCCGGGGCGGGGTGCGGCGCAGAGGAGGACCTTTTTATGGAGGGAACCAAACGCCGTGCCGCAAATTCGCTGGGCATGTTTGATCTGCTCAAGGGTGTCGGCATGCTGACCATCGTCTTTGCCCACACCGGTGAGCTTTACCCCATGGGCGATGCCAGCCACATCAACCCGCTGACCTTTTGCATGTTCGCCTACCGCGAATCCCTGATGGCGGCCTTTTACATTGCCAGCGGCTACGGCTTCCGCAAGCGCTCCATCGGCAAGTGCATCGACCAGCAGTTCAAAACGCTGCTCAAGCCTTACATCTATACCGGCATTGCCACCACCGTGTTCCATTTTATCATCCATTACAGCCTGTTTGGCAGCCTGCACAACGCCACCTACGAGACCTACAAGGTGCTGGGCGGCTTTGCACTGGGCCTGCCCCACACGGCCACCTATTTCGGCCAGCTGTTCTTCTCCTGCGGCCCCATGTGGTATCTGCTCTCGCTGATGATCGCATGGATCCTGCTGGATCTCATCCTGAATATCTTCCCGGAGCAGTACATAAACTGGGCGGTGCTGGGTACCATGCTGTTAGGCTGGGGCATCTGCATCACCTGGGAGGCCCCTTTTTGCATCGGCCAAGGCATGGTCACCGTTCCGGCCCTGTATGTGGGTTACCTTGCCAAGAAGTATAAGATCTTTGAACAGCCCCTCTCGCCCCGTCTGCGCGGCGGGATGATCGCGGCGGCGCTGGCCGTGGCCGCACTGGTGCTTCTTACCAAGAGCACCGACTGCGTCTCGATGGCCGAGTGGACCCTCGGCCCCGTGAGCATCCTGCTGGATGCCGTGACGGGCCTGGGCATCCTTTCCATCGTCATCTGGTTCCAGCGCAGGGTGGAGAACGTTGTCACCCACGCCATCCAGGCCATTGGCCGTCGTTCGCTGTTCATCTTCTGCGTCCACACCGTGGAGCTCACGGCCATTCCCTGGTATCTGATGCCCCAGAAGTTTGCGGCTCACCCGGTGCTGGGCATGGTGCTGCAGTTCACCCTTTCGCTGGGCTCCACCTTGCTCATCTGCGAACTGCTGGTGCGCCGCCGGGACCTGAAGTTCTGGCTCGCCTCCCGCCGGGAGCAGAAGGCGGCGGAAGCGCCCCGCCGGCGCAGCGCCCGCGCCGAAGCGCCTGAGCGTCATTTTGCGGCAAAACACTGATTTTTTGCAGAGGGTGCCCCCTCTGCTGAAGTGAAATAATATTATGAGGAGAATCCGGTTATGAACAACGCAGCTCCTGAGAACACTGCGGCTCTGCAGGAAAAGATCGCCGAGCTGGAACAGCAGCTCAAGCTTTCGGACGAAGGCGTTTCCCATCTGGCAGAACGCTGCCTTGCCCTGGAACAGAAGGTGCAGTCCTACCTTGCGGCACACCCCCAGCGCGAGATGCATACCGACTCGCCCACTCTGCTGCAGCCGCTGCTCTATTATGATGCAGGCTTCGGCTTTTCGGAAAAGGACACCCTGACCGCACCCGACTGCACCACCGACGAGCTGACCGGTGCTGTGACCGCGACCTTTGAGCTGCCGGTAGCTGCACAGGCCCTGCGGTTCGACCCGGGTGAGCTGCCCTGCTGCATCACCAACCTGATCTTTTCAGATGACCGCATCATCTGCGCACCCACCAACGGCCTGAACCTTTCCGGCGGCAGCACCCTGTTCCTGGGCGATGACCCCAACTACCGGCTGGAGGGCACCACCCACTACCCCGCCGGGATGAAGCTGGTGGTGAGCTACGGCTACTTCCCGCTGGAGACCCTGACGGACGAGCCTTTGTTCTGCGCCGTGCTGCAGGGCGTGCAGCAGCTCCAGCTGCGCAAGGACAGCGAAAAGCAGCATATCCAGCAGCTGGAGCAGAATGCCGCGGCCCAGCAGCAGATGGTGGCCGCCCTGCAGCAGGAGATCGCACAGCTGCACCAGAAAAACGCCGATCTGCAGGCCCGGAGCATTGCCTACGAGACCTCGCTGGAAAGCGTGTTTTCCAGTAAAAGCTGGAAGCTCACTGCTCCCATCCGCAGCCTGATGCGCCTGTTCCACCGTGGAAACTGAGAAGCGGAACGGAGGAACAGCCATGTATAACAACTACACCCCCCTGCAGCAGCGTCAGCTGGCCCTGCAGGAGTACAGCAACACCCAGAGCACCTACCTGCTGGTCTGCGCACCGGCCCGCAGCACGGCCCTGAAAGCCACACTGACCGACCAGCTCCACCGCAAGTTCCGGCTGGTGGACCGGCTGGACGGGGAACTGACCGCAAGCGTGGACGGCGTGCTTCTGGCCGCCGAGGACGTGGAGCTGATGTCCACCGCCCTGATGTACTTTGCCAAAGCCCTGCAGGACGGCGCGGATTATGTTGCCTGCAATGCTGTGTTCGGTTTTGGGGGGGCGACTGCCCTCTATCAGAGCCAGCCGCTGCAGGCGCAGAACCGCTGCGCCATGGTCAGCCGCGCCCTGCTGGAGCGCTGCCGTGCCGCCGCCCATGACCCCGAAAATGTGCCCGAGCTGCTGGCGCTGGCCGCGCAGCTCTGCACTAAGCCCGCTCTCATCCCGCAGGCCCTGCTCCACTACGAGCGCGGCATCTGCGCCGAGGATGCGTTTTCGGCCCACGGCAAACGCGCCTTTATTATGAGCCATGTGCTGGATATGACCGGCGCGCCCATCGTGCTGGTGAGTGCCGTGCCGGTGCTGCGCAGCATGGGGTATGAGGTACTTGTGCTGGGCCCCAGTGACGGCGGCTCCCTGCATCTCTTCCTGGATGCCGGGGCCTCGGTCATCACCCGTTCGTCCTGCCGCAATGTCTCCGATGCCTGGGGCATGGCCCTCTGTGCCGACTTCGTCATCGTCAACACGGTGGTCATGGCCCGGGCCGTCCGTGCCCTGAGCGGCACCGCCGTGCCGGTGCTGTGGTGGCTCCACGATGCCTTTGCAGGCTATCCCCACATTGCCCACCAGATCCCCACCCAGCTGGGGGAGAATGTCCGGGTCTACTCGGTGGGCAGCCACGCCGCCAACGCCATGCACGCCGTGCGCCCCGAATTCGAGATCCGGCCGCTCATCTACGGCCTGCCTGATTACGCGGCAGAGAACTTTGTCCGCACCGATCTGGGCTACAACCGCGGCCGCCCTCTGTTTGCCACGGTGGGCTCCTTTGAGCGCCGCAAGGGCCACGATATCTTCTGCAAGGCCATCCGCCTGCTGCCGCCCGAGGTGCGGGAAAAGGCCTCCTTCCTCTTTGTGGGCCAGGCCGCTGACAAGGAGATGATGGATTCCGTCCGCACCCTGACCGCAGACTACCCGGAAAACGTGTACTACTGCAAGCGGCTCACCCGTGACGAGATCAAGAGCCTGATGGAGCAGTGCACCGGTCTGGTCTGCGCCTCCCGCGACGACCCCATGCCCACCTTTGTCACCGAGGGTCTGATCTTCGGCAAGCCGTCCATCGTATCGGAGCACACCGGCACCGCCGGGCTCATCTCCGAGGGGCGGAACGGCTTCGTTTACCACGATGACGATCCGCAGCAGCTGGCTGTCCTGCTGGAGCACGCCATCGAGCACCCGGAAGAGCTGGCCTCCATGCGGACAGAATGCCGCAAAATGTACGAGCAGTATTATTCCAAGGAGGCTTTCGAGCAGACGCTCCGGGCTGCTGTGGAAGATCTGACAGCGAAAAAGTAACACAAAACCTCTCCGCCATTGCTTCGCAATGCCACCTCTCCTCATAGGAAAGCTGGCGAACGAAGTGAGCCGGAGAGGTTCTTTTTTATCATATCACACAAAGTGACGAGAAAAATTTTGTTTCAGTTCACAAAAACAAGGTCCCGCCGTGTTATACTGCAAACAGTATCGTGAAAGGAGCCTTGTCCCATGGAACAGACCAACACCCCCCAGCAGCCCTCCCGCAAAAAGGCGATCCTTTCTCTGCTGGTGCTGCTGGCGCTGACCTGTGTAGTGGTTTTCATCTTCAGCAGCCACTGGGCCGAGATCTCGACCGCGCTGGCCCAGCTCTCCTTCTGGCAGGTGCTGCTGGTGCTGGCCATCGGCCTGACATACCCCCTGCTTGAGGGGGTCGTCTGCTGGCTCATCATCCGCTGCCGCCTGCCGGGCTTCACCCTGCGGCGCGGCTTGGATGCCGCCTTTGTGGGCACCTTTGGCAACGTGGTCTGCCTGGGTGCCGGGGCCATGCCCATGGAGTCCTACTATCTCTACCACTGCGGCCTGCCGCTGGGCCCCGGTGTGGGCCTGATGACCCTGCAATATGTATTCCACAAGACCACCGTTCTGCTCTATGCCACTGTGATGCTCCTGCTGCAGCACCGTTGGCTCGCCGCCAACACCTCCGGCGTGATGCACTATCTGCCCGCCGCCTACTGCGTGGTGGCGCTGGTCATCGTGACGCTGGTGCTGCTCTGTGTCTCGCCGCTGGTGCAGCGGCTGGCCCGCTGGGCCATGGGCTTTCTGCCCAAAACGGAACCATGGCGGACCCGCCGGGAAAAGTGGCTGGAGCAGCTGGACACTCTGGCCGCCGAAAGTCGCCTCCTGCTGGCCGACAAAGGCCGCTGTGCCCGCATCCTTGCCATGCAGACCCTCAAGCTGTTTCTGATGTTCACCCTGCCGTGGTTCTGCATCCGTTTCATGGGGCTTTCCTGCGGGCTGAGCTTCTGGCAGGTACAGCTGCTCACCAGCCTGATGCTCTTCCTTTCCAACGCACTGCCCAATGTAGCAGGCATGGGTTCCATTGAAACAGCCTTTCTGCTGGTGTTCAGCAGCTTTATGACCAGCGGCGAGGCCATGAGCACCCTGATGCTCTTCCGCATCGCAAGCTACTATTTTGTGTTTGCCGCCAGCGCCGCAGGCACCTTTGCGGCGCAGAAGCATCTGGAGAACAGTTGACATCCTGCGCATTCCGGCACTATAATGAAAGCGTACTCTTTGAAGATCTCTGGCCGCCCAGCTGTGCGGCCCACCAAAGGAGAACGCCTTATGGAAAACAAAAGTCTCCGTTTTTATGCCATCATGGCCCTCTGGGTCCTGTTGTTCGTACTGTTGTTCGTTTCCAACCGCCGCGTTGACCTGAAAACTGATATCAATAAAAGCACTTCCGTCTCTGTCAGTGTGGAGGATACCGTCAGCCTGAGCCCATCGGTGGTTACCACCCACGCCTATTCTGCGGGCGATGACACCTATCAGGCATTTTTCAAGATCCTGCAAAACGCGAGCTGCTACCAGAAGTTCAACCAGAATGCCCGCTCCTACTCCCACGACTACGAAGCGCATTCCATCACCCTGCGCTTTGCAGACGGTTCCAGCCAGAACCTGCTCTTCACCGTCTATTCGGACGGAGTCTGCCAGGTAAACGGAAAATTCGTCTCCCTCCGCTCCCCTAATGGAAACGCGGAGGCCATCTACCAGCTGCTGCGGGACGCGGTGGTGTAAAGATGTTGTCCGCTCCCCGGGATGCGGCTGATCAACGACCGGGACAAAACAAAAATCGGGGCACTCAGGTGGTCAAGCTGAGTGTCCCGTTTTTGTTTTCATCTGCGCACAGTGCCGTACCAGAGCCCTGTGTGCCGCGCGGCGGATGCAGAGCAAACCAGAATGCTGCATCCTGCCAAGAAAAAGAGAGTATGGAATGGAGGAATGGAACGGAGCGCTTGCAGACGCTCCGTTTTTTGGTGCATAGTGGTTAGAGTTAGCTAACCGCCGTTGCGAGAACAGAATACCATAGATGGTTAGTCTTGTCAACCCTCAATTTGCAATTTTTCCCGAAAAAGGTGTGTGTCGCCGGGGTTTTAGCTTTTTTTCTACATTCTGCCCAAAGAATCCCCCTTGCTTTGGAAGAAAACCCACTTGTTTTCTATTGCTTTTTAAAGTGGTTCTTGTTATTATAGTAACGCAAGATTTTGTGGGCAGGTTTTCATTTTTGTCTACACCTTGTAGTTAGAACTGCCGCAGACGGCAGTTCTAGACTGTTTCGCCCCCAGAAAGCCGCCTATGCAGTGCGGTTTTTCAAAGGCTCAGTAGTTAGAATGCGCTAACTTGCGCATGAAATGGAGCAAGGAGGTTCCAATGATCAATTTTGAACAGTGGGAAGGCTTTGAGGGCCGTATCTGGAAAGAGGAAGTCAATGTCCGCGACTTCATCCAGAAGAATTATACACCCTACGATGGTGACGAGAGCTTTCTGGCCGGTCCCACCGAAGCCACCAATAAGCTGTGGGGTGCCCTGCAGAAGCTGCAGAAGGAAGAGCGCGCCAAGGGCGGCGTGCTGGACATGGAGACCGAAGTCGTCAGCAGCCTGACCGCTTACGGCCCCGGCTATATCGATGAGACCCTGAAGGATCTGGAGCAGATCGTCGGCCTGCAGACCGACAAGCCCCTGAAGCGTGCATTCATGCCCTACGGCGGCATCAAGATGGCAGAGCAGGCCTGCACCACCTACGGCTATCAGCCCAGCGAGGAGCTGCACAAGATCTTTACCGACTATACCCGCACCCACAACCAGGCTGTGTTCGATGCCTACACCCCTGAGATGAAGGCTGCCCGCCACACCCACATCATCACCGGCCTGCCCGACACCTACGGCCGCGGTCGCATCGTGGGCGACTACCGCCGCGTGGCCCTGTACGGCATCGATGCCCTGATCAAGTTCAAGCAGGAAGATTTCGCCAACTGCGGCGACGGCACCATGACCGATGACGTGATCCGCCTGCGCGAGGAGATCGCACGCCAGATCAGCGCCCTGAAGGGCATGAAGAAGATGGCTGAGGCCTACGGCTGCGACATCTCCCAGCCCGCTAAGAACGCCAAGGAGGCCTGCCAGTGGCTGTACTTCGGCTATCTGGCCGCCATCAAGACCCAGAACGGCGCTGCCATGAGCGTGGGCCGCATCTCCACCTTCCTGGATATCTACATCCAGCGCGATCTGGAGAACGGCACCCTGACCGAGAGCCAGGCCCAGGAGCTGATTGACCACATGGTGATGAAGTTCCGCATGGTCAAGTTTGCCCGCATCCCCAGCTACAACCAGCTGTTCTCCGGTGACCCCGTGTGGGCCACCCTGGAAGTGGGCGGCATTGGCATGGACGGCCGCAGCATGGTCACCAAGAACTGCTACCGCTTCCTGCACACGCTGGAGAACATGGGCCCCGCACCGGAGCCGAACCTGACCGTTCTGTACTCCTCTGCCCTGCCTGAGAGCTTCAAGAAGTACGCTGCCAAGGTATCCATCAACACCAGCTCTGTCCAGTACGAGAACGACGATGTGATGAAGCCCGTGTGGGGCGACGATTACTCCATCTGCTGCTGCGTGTCTGCCACCCAGACCGGCAAGGAAATGCAGTTCTTTGGTGCACGCGCCAACCTTGCCAAGTGCCTGCTGTACGCCATCAACGGCGGCGTGGACGAGAAGAGCCACGAGCAGTGCGGCCCCAACTATGCCCCCATCACCAGCGAGTACCTGAACTATGACGAAGTCCTGCCCAAGTACGTCCAGATGCTGGACTGGCTGGCCGGCCTGTACGTCAACGTGCTGAACCTGATCCAGTATATGCACGACAAGTACTACTACGAGGAAGCCGAGATGGCCCTGATCGACACCGATGTGCGCCGCACCTTTGCCACCGGCATTGCAGGCTTCTCCCACGTCATCGACTCCCTGAGCGCCATCAAGTACGCCAAGGTCAAGGTCGTGCGCGACGAGACCGGCCTGGCCACCGGCTATGAGGTGGAGGGCGACTTCCCCAAGTACGGCAACGATGACGACCGTGCCGATGAGATCGGTGTTTGGCTGCTGCGCACCTTCCTGGAGATGATCAAGAAGCGCCACACCTACCGCAACTCCGAGGCTACCACCTCCATCCTGACCATCACCTCCAACGTAGTGTACGGCAAGTACACCGGTGCTCTGCCCGATGGCCGTGCCGCCTTTACCCCCTTTGCACCCGGTGCAAACCCCAGCTACGGTGCGGAGCAGAACGGCCTGCTGGCTTCCCTGAACTCTGTTGCCAAGCTACCCTACCACTGGGCTCTGGACGGCATCTCCAACACCCAGACCATCAACCCCGAGGCTCTGGGCCACAGCGAGGAGGAGCGCAAGGAGAACCTGGTGCAGGTGATGGACGGCTACTTCGATCAGGGTGCACACCACCTGAACGTGAACGTGTTCGGCAAGGAGAAGCTGCTGGATGCCATGGAGCACCCCGAAAAGGAAGAATACGCCAACTTCACCATCCGCGTCTCCGGCTATGCGGTCAAGTTCATCGACCTGACCCGCGAGCAGCAGATGGACGTGATCTCCCGTACCTGCCATGCCGCACTGTGATCCTGTCGGTCTCGTCCACTCGCTGGAAAGCTTCGGCTCGGTGGACGGGCCGGGTGTCAGGTTCGTTGTCTTTCTGCAGGGTTGTGCCCTGCGCTGCAAATATTGCCACAACCCCGAAACGTGGAGCGCTGAGGGCGGCACGGAATGGTCTCCGGAGAAGCTGTTCCAACACGTCTGGCGCTACCGCAATTACTGGGGCAAGAAGGGCGGCATCACCGTCAGCGGCGGCGAGCCGCTGCGGCAGATGGACTTCTTGACAAAATTCTTCCAGCTGGCGCGCGCCAAGGGGGTACACACCGCGCTGGACACGGCCGGTCAGCCGTTCCAGCCCGATGACCCCGCCTACCTGGCCGCCTTCGATACCCTGATGGCTTCCACCAGTCTGGTCATCCTGGATCTCAAGGAGATCGACCCGGAGAAGCACCGTCAGCTTACCGGCAGGGACAATGCCAACATCTTAGCCATGGCACGGCACATCTCTGATCTGGGCGTTCCGCTCTGGATCCGGCATGTGCTGGTGCCCGGCCTCACCGATGACGAGGAGGGCCTGCGCAGGACCGCAGATTTCATTCGCAGCCTGAAAACGGTGCAGCGGGTGGAGGTGCTCCCCTACCATACACTGGGGCTGTTCAAGTGGCAGAAGCTGGGCATTCCCTATCCCCTGCCCGATGCTGTTCCCCCCACGGCGGAACAGGTCCGCCGGGCGGAGGAATTGTTGGAAGTGGCTAAGTACCCCGGCTGAAGCAATGCAGCCGCCGGTGCTTGACAAAGCTTTTTGCATCTAATATCATAAGAGCAAAAGAAAAGGAGCCTTTTGGCACTCACACCTATTTCCCTGTAGAGACAGGGGATGTGAGCCCAAGAGGCTCCTTTTGCTTATGATATTTATTTTTCTTCCCTTCCGGCGTGATACACCTGCAGATACACCCTTTTGCGCTCGGCATCCGTGTTCTCTGCCAGCTGCTGGCAGAAACGCTCATCCTCGAACAGGGCGACCACATTGGGCACATAGCGGGTGCCGCTCTGGGCCCGCAGCTCTTCCAGCAGCGTGCGGAAGGGCTTGGCAAGGTTGTAGCACCGACCGATATTATCGGTGGCGGCATCCAGCGAGTCTGCCACGCTCAGCGCATCCACGATTCCCTTGATCTCCGGCGGGCAGGAGGGTACATCATTGGGATATCCGCCCTTGCCGTTGTAATAGCAGTGGTGATAGAGCGCCGCCAGGGCCAGCGTTCTTCCGCAGCCCATTCTATTCAGAATGTCAGCGCCGGTCCTTGGGTGGCTCTGGATGCAGAAAAACTCCTCATCCAGCAGGCGGCGGGCATTGTTGTCGATGTACATCAGAACGGCACACTTGCCAAGGTCGTGGTACAGGCCGCACTCATAGGCTGTCTGGCAGAGCTCTTCCCGCCGGACCTGCACCTCGGCCGCGCTCCTGCAGCCCAGCAGGCCCACCAGTGTTTCGGGCCTTGTCTCGATCTGCCGATGCAGCAGGGCACGGGTCAGCTCTGCCACCATCAGCGAGTGGACATAGGTCGGCTTGTGCCCGGCCAGGATACTGCCCAGCATCCGGCGGTTCGCCGTTTCATCTGAGCTGGTGTTGATCTTGCTCAACTCCCAGGCGGCAGAGTTTACCACACGGGGATACTGGCTGGCCGGCATCTGTTCCAGATACTGATCCGCAGAACGGCGTACCTGCTCCACGGTTGCACGATACCTCTGTGCTCCCGCCTCGTCCAGACGTTCTGCATAGACCGAGAGATAGGCCGCCAGAACCAGCTTCCGGTTGATGGCCTCGGCAGAATAATCATCCTGCGCCACGCTTCCCGCCGATTCCAGAAGGATCTTGACCACGTCTTCCAGGCTGCCCACCCCGGCATGGTAGCGGGCAGCGGCGTAAAAATAGGGCACCCGCCAGTTCTGCAGGCGCGCATCCTGACCCTTGTACTTCTTCTTGTGCCCCCAGATGTATTCCGCCGATTCCAGCACCTGCCGCGCCACCTCGGGATCTTCCTCCTGCCGCAGGTGGGTCAGCAGGGTCATGCGATCCATGTGCATGGAATAGATGTAGCTTTCCCAGGGGAACTCCGGGTCCAGTGCATGGTAATGCGCAGACTGGATGACCTCCATTGCGCGGCGGAACCGCTCCAGATACCGGCAGCTTTCCGCATGGGTGCCGCGGGACATCCCCAGCCGGGTGTTGCCCACACAGCGGATGAGATACTGCCGGGTATTCCTGTCCAGCTGTTCATACCGTGACATGTATTCAGCAGCTTCCGTAAAATAGACCTGGATCGCATCTCCCAACAGGTTGATGCCAGTTCCCTCATCCCGGACGTTCATATAATGCAGGGTGATGCCTGTGTAGTACAGCTCCCTGACGATCATGGGCACGTCTTCCCGGCTGCGGGCCGCTGCCAGCAGCAGCTGATGCACCTTGAATGCCACGCCCATATCCTCGCTGTTCGCGTAGTTGAACAGCCTGCCTGCAAAGGCACTCAGTCCCTGGATATCCGTTTCGGTCAGGGAGGCAGGGTCACGGTCGTAGACAAGCTGCGCCAGCAGTGCCTCATTCTGCCGCATCAGGGTGTTGCATCTCAGCGCGTTGGTCTGGATCTCTTCCAGCACAGCAGCGGGAGCTTTGCCCTCCGGAAAGCTGGGCCGGGAGATCGAGCGCACAACGCGCAGGTCCCGAATATACTGTTCAAAAACCTCTGCCTGTGTGCACTCCATCTCATCAGCCCCTTTTGCCGAAGTCCGTCGTTCGATTTGAAAACTATAATTCAGTATACGGTATTTTTCGGCAGAAATCAACTGATTTTCGCAGATTTTTTAGCCCCCCCCCGAATATTTTTACGCATTCATACGTCATTTTTTGTATAAAACACACTTTTACCGGGGGATCGGGTGCGCTTGATTTACGAAATTGCTTCCGGCAGCTGCATCCATTTGCCCTTCCAGGCGTAGAGCACCATCAACACTGCACCCACAGCCCAGGACACCGGGTAGACCAGCAGCACACCCTCAATGCCTGCAAACAGGGGCAGGGCAAACTGGATCCAGACAATACGGAACAGGCACAGGGAGATCAGCAGCACCACCATGGGCGGCACGCTCTTGCCGGTGCCGCGCACCGTACCGGCAAGGCCCTGCAGGATGCCCAGCATCCAGTAGAAGGGGCAGAAATAGAGCATACAGATCTTGCCGTAGGCAACGACCGTTTCATCGCCGGTGAACAGGTGCATGATGGGGTCCTGGAAGGCGAGCAGCAGGATGCCGGTCAGGATGGTGTAAACGATGCACATGCCCAGGGTGACAAAGGTGCCCTTTTTGACACGGTCGATCTTGCCCGCACCAAAGTTCTGGCCCACAAAGGTGGTGGCCGCCATGCTGAAGCTCAGCACAGGCAGAATGTTGAAGCCATCCACCTTCATATAGGCGGCAAAGCCTGCCATGGCAGCGGCACCATAGCCGTTGACGCTGACCTGCACCAGCACATTGGAAAGGGAGATGACCATATTCTGGATGCCGGTGGGCAAGCCCACCTTGATGATGCGGACCGCCATCTTTTTGTGCACGCGCACTTCCTTTGCTGTCACGCGGTAATCATCCTCCACCCGCATCAGAAACCGCAGGGAGAGCACACAGGACACCAGCTGGCTGATATCGGTGGCAATGGCCGCACCGGCCACGCCCATCTTGCATCCGGCAATCAGGACAAGGTCGAGGACGATGTTGGTGATGGAGGCAACGCCCAGGTAAAGCAGGCTCCGCTTGGAGTTACCGGCGGCGTTCAGGATACCGGCCGCCATGTTATACACCACGCTGAACAGCACACCGCCAAAATAGAGCCGCATATAGAGCACCGCATCCTCCAGCACCTCTGCGGGGGTGTTCATGGCGGTGAGCAGGGCACGGCTGACGGCAATGCCGCACACGGTCAGGATCGCACCCAGAATGGCCGAAAGGGCCAGGGAGGTGTGAACTGCAACGTGCGCGCCCTCCCTGTCTTTGGCTCCCAGAAACTGGGACACCACGACACCGGCACCCACGGCAATACCCTGGCTGAACCCGATGAGCAGGAAGATGGGCGATCCGCTGGAGCCGACGGCTGCCAGCGCATTGCTGCCCACAAAGTTGCCCACGATGATGGAATCGGCGGTGTTGTACAGCTGCTGCAGCATGTTGCCCAGGATCAGTGGCACCGAGAAGAGCAGGATGCTCTTCCAGATACTGCCCTCTGTCATCAGCCGTGATTTTTTCTTTTCTTCTAAAATCGTTTGTGCCATAATGTTTCCTTTTTCACGCAAAGCTTCAACTCATATATCAATCGTCATACAGATAAACGATACCTTGTTTCTGCCAAAAAGTCAAGGAAAAGCGTAAAAAGGGGCGTTTTTACCGGTTCCGCCCTATTTCCATCCTCTCGCCGCAGGGTCCAGCATCTCGGCAGCGGAGTAGACCAGAGCGTTGCAGACTGCGGCGGCCACGGTGCTTCCGCCCTTGCGGCCCATGGCCGCGATGGCAGGCACGCCGTGGGCTGCACAGGCGGCAAACAGCGCTTCCTTGCTTTCCACCACATTCACAAAGCCCACCGGCACGGCGATGACCAGAGCAGGCCGCAGCCCGGCCTCGATCTCCTCCACAATGGCCAGCAGGGCGGTGGGGGCATTGCCCACCGCAAGGATGGCCCCGGGGTGCTCCTGCGCCGCGCGGTGCATGGAGGCCACTGCCCGGGTGGTTCCGGTCTCGGCTGCGATCCGCGCCACCTCAGGGTCCGCCATGTAGCAGAGGGCACTGCCGCCCAGCCGGGCAAGGGCAGGCTTTGAAATGCCCGAAAGCGCCATGTTGGTATCGGTGATGATAGGAGTTCCGGCCCGCAGGGCGGCCACACCTGCCGCCACAGCCCCCGGCGTAAAGCGCAGATTTTTCGCATAGTCAAAGTCGGCGGTGGTGTGGATGACCCGCTTGACCACAGCGGCAGTCTCGGGCGGCGGGGTCAGGCCCAACGCTTCCAGCTCTGCCGTGATGATGGAAAGGCTTGTCCGCTCAATGTCGGCGGGCAGATGATGTTGTGGGATCATTGTGCATTCCTCCGCGGGTTCTCCAACCCCATGGCCGCGTAAACGGCATCCAGATCCAGCGCGCCGCGCACGCCATCGGCCAGCAGGTCAAACTGCTGCTGGCGGTACTGCTCCATCGGGATGAGGGCGGCGCTGTCCGGCGCAATGCCCTTGCGCCGGCAGAGCAGGGCCACCAGCTTCTCGGTGAGCGCACCGGTATCAAACAGGCCGTGCAGGTAGGTACCGAACACATTGTCCTGCACGCAGCCCTCGGGTGTGCCGTCTGCCAGTGTGCAGAAGGGCACACCCTGCACCTCGGTGCGGCCGGTGTGGATCTGGTATCCGGTCAGGGCCGCACCCGCAAAGGGGGCGGCGGTCACGGCGGCAGTGTCCTGGGTGCGGTGCTTCTGGCCGGTAAAGACCGTGTGGGTGGGCAGCAGCCCCAGCCCCCGCACGGTCTGCACCGTACCGCTCTCCGTGCCTTCTGGGTCGGCCAGCGTCTCGCCCAGCATCTGATACCCGCCGCAGACCCCCAGCACCGGCGTGCCGTTGGCCGCCAGCTTCAACAGAGCTGCTTCCAGCCCGGACTGCCGCAGCCAGAGCAGGTCATCCACTGTGTTCTTGGTGCCGGGCAGGATGATGAGATCCGGTGTGCCCAGCTGGCGGGTATTCTGCACATACCGCACGCCCAGCAGCGGGTGCTGTTCCAGCGGCATGAAATCGGTAAAGTTGGAGATGTGCGGCAGGCGGAGGATGGCCGCATCCAGCGGGTGGACCGTTCTGCCCGCATCCAGCCGGGTGGAAAGGGAATCCTCGTCCTCAATGTCCACCTTCAGGTAGGGCACGACCCCCAGCACCGGCAGCTGCGTTTTTTCTTCCAGCATCGCAAGGCCGGGGCGCAGGATCTCCACATCGCCGCGGAATTTATTGATGAGCAGCCCCTTGATGCGGGCGCGCTCCTCCGGCTCCAGCAGCGCCACCGTGCCGTACAGCTGGGCGAACACACCGCCCCGGTCGATATCTCCCGCCAGCAGAACGGGGGCATCCACCAGCCGGGCAAGGCCCATGTTGACGATATCATCTGCCTTCAGGTTGATCTCCGCCGGGCTTCCGGCCCCCTCGATGACGATGATGTCCACGGTTTCGGCCAGACTGTTGTAGGCCGAGAGGATCTCCGGGATGAGCGCTCTTTTCATTTTGAAGTAGGCGGCGGCGGACATCTGGCCCCGCACCTCACCGTTCACGATGACCTGACTGCCCACGTCACTGCTGGGCTTGAGCAGGATGGGGTTCATCCGCACATCCGGCTCGATGCCTGCGGCCTGCGCCTGCACCACCTGTGCCCGGCCCATTTCCAGCCCATCCCGGGTGACAAAGCTGTTCAGCGCCATGTTCTGGCTCTTGAAGGGAGCCACGCGGTAACCGTCCTGCGCAAAAATGCGGCAGAGGGCGGCGCACAGCAGGCTTTTGCCTGCACCGCTCATGGTTCCCTGCACCATGATGCACTTTGCCTTGCTCATTCCAGCACCTCCGCAAGAAGTTTCAAAAGCTGTTCGTTTTCAGGCCCGGTGCGCACGGCGGTGCGGTACCAGCCAGGGCCCAGCCCGGGGTAGTTCGCACAGCTGCGCAGCACAGCGCCCCTTTGCCGCAGGGTTTCTCCCAGCGTCTCCGGGGCCTGAAACAGCAGGTAATTTGCTCTACCGTCCAGCACCCGCAGGCCCAGCGCCCGCAGCCCAGCCGTCAGGCGGGGCCGCTGTTCGGCAATGAGGGCCCGGACCTTTTCCACATACGCCGTCTCCTCCAGCGCGGCAAGGCCCGCCGCCTGCGCCAGACTGGAAACACCCCAGGGCTGGCCGCAGGCCTGCATCTGTTCCAGCAGCGCTGTGTCGGCACTCAGGGCATAGCCCAGCCGCACGCCCGCCATGCCGTAAAGCTTGGTGAAAGCTTTCAGGATGACCAGATCTCCCTCCCCCAGCAGACCTTTTGCCGTGTGCAGGGCATGGTCGGGCAGGAAATCGAGGAAGCATTCGTCCACCACCAGCAGGGTGCCGCACGCCGCGCAGCGGTGGAGGATCTGCTCCACCAGCGGCAGGGCCGTCAGCTGGCCGGTGGGGTTGTTGGGCTGGCAGAGGAACACCATGTCCACCCCCGGACGGATGGCCGCACAGAACGCATCCGTGACCGCAAAGTCCTCCTGCTCCCGCAAAAAGAAGCGTTTCACCATGCAGCCGATGCTTTCCAACGCAGTGGCATACTCCGCAAAGGTGGGTGCAGTGACCAGCGCCCGGCGGGGCTTTTTGGCCCAGACCAGCCGGAAGATGAGGTCGGCTGCCCCATTGCCGCAGAGGATCTGCTCTGCCGGCACGCCCTCATGGAGCGCCAGCTTTGCCCGCAGCTCCCGGCACAGGGGGTCGGGGTAGCGGTCAGCCGTAGGCAATGCCGCCGTGATGGCCCGGGCCACCCCTTCCGGCAGGCCCAGCGGGCTGACGTTGGCCGAAAAATCCAGCGCATCCCGCCCGAACTCGGCCCGATAACCGGCCCAATCGCCGCCATGTACTAGTTGCATGTTCGTTCTCCTTTTCCCGGATGGTTATGGATATCAGTTCCTGGTTCCCCCTTTGGGGGAGCTGTCATGCAAAGCATGACTGAGAGGGCGAGGTCGTTACAAAATAGCCCGTATTGCCACGCCCCACGCCAGTGCAAAGGCGCTTGCCACGTACATCATCCGGTTGGCACGCAGGATATCCTCCGGTTCAATGGGGCGCAGCGGATCGCCGATGGTGGGCTTGGCGTAGTATTCGCCAAAGTAATAGGCGGGCCCGGCCAGCTGCACCCCCAGCGCACCGGCGCAGGCGCTCTCGGTCTGGGCGCTGTTGGGGCTGGCGTGGTTGCGGCGGTCCCGCCGCCAGATCTTCCACGCCCCTTTTGCGTCATTGTGCGTAAAGGCCGCGGCAGCCACCCACAGCAGGGCGGCAAGGCGGCTGGGAAGGTAATTTGCCGCATCGTCCAGCTTGGCCGGGATGCGGCCAAAGTAGAGGTATTTTTCGTTTTTGTAGCCCAGCATACTGTCCATCGTGTTGACGGCCTTGTAGGTCAGGGCCAGCGGTGCCCCGCCGATGAGCATATAGAGCAGGGGCGCGATCACGCCGTCGCTGGCGTTTTCGGCCACCGTCTCCACAGCGGCTCTGGTCACCCCCTCCAGCGTCAGATCCTGGGTGTCCCGCCCCACGATGCGGCTGACCGCCCTGCGGGCAGCAGGCAGGTCGGGCTTGACCAGTTCCCGGTAGACATTGGTGCTCTCCTGCGCCAGCCCCTTTGCGGCCAGTGCCTGCCCGCACCAGAACATCTGGACGGCCAGCCCCAGCCACGGGCTGACGCGGGCAGCTCCCAGGCAGACCAGGCTCGTCAGCAGAAAGGTACCCACCGGCAGGCAGAACGCCACAATGGCCCCGCCCAGCAGTTCCCCCTGAGACGTTTTGGGCAGGCGGGCCCGCAGGCGCTTTTCCAGCGCCGAGATGGCCTTGCCCATGTACACCACCGGGTGGGGCAGCCAGACCGGGTCGCCGAAGAGGCAGTCCAGCACAAAACCGCCGAGTACTGCGTATTCGATCATCGGGCATCCTCCTTTGTGTACTGCACAGTTTTCAGCAGGTGCAGCACCCGCTGCTCCGCCCAATCTCCTGCATCCAGAACGTAACCGCCCGCGTTGGGGGCGCACCAATGGTAATAATCCGCATGGGGCAGAGCGTAGCGCTCCATGGCAGCCATCTGGGTGCCGCCGTGGGCCAGAATGACCAGTGTCTCTTTCCCTTCGGCAAGGGCCCTGTCCACCAGTGCGGCAAAGGCCCTGCACACCCGCTCCGAAAAAACAGCCTTGGTCTCGCCGTCCGGGCAGGGGCTTTCGCAGTTGGCGTTCACCCAGGCCAGATAATCCGGGTCGTGCTCCATCTCAATGAAATTGCGGCCCTCAAAGCTGCCGAAGCACATCTCCTGCAGGTCTTTCACCTCCACGAGCCTTGCACCCGGGAAGAGCACCTCCGCGGTCTGCCGGTGCGGCAGAGCGGGGTGATATAGACCGTTTCCGGCCGGAGATCCGCCTGCCGCAGCCGGGCGCGGCCCGCAGGGCACAGGGGGATATCCCGCTGGCCCTGATAGCGCTTTTCGGCGTTGTAGGCCGTCAGGCCATGGCGCAGAAGATAGATCAGCATGGGGGCAGTTCTCCTTTCAATACGGTGGGGATGCCGCAGAACATCTGCACCACGCACCCGGCCCGGGCCGCCAGCAGGCAGGCCAGCCGCCCGGCGGCTTCCCGGGCGGCCCGCTCCCCTGCGTCCATGGGCACCACGCCGCCGCCCACCTCGGTGGCCATCACGATATCATAAGCGGAGAGCTCCTCCGCAAGCTTTTCCAGATCCTCGGCCTCGGCGGCCAGGGCCTGCACCTCCGCAATGCGGGTGCCGGGCAGGCGCTGGGCAAAGGTGCGCTTGCCGCTGTACAGCGGCCCGGTGATAAAGATCATAACAGTCCTCCCCACTGGCAGGCACACAGCGCCGCCAGCATCCACAGCTCGGCTTTCTGCAAAAACCACCCGGCCAGATCGCCGGTGATGCCGCCAAACTGCTTGTCCGAAACAACATAGTAGCGTGCAAACACCAGCACCGCCGCCAGCACCAGCGCCCAGCCGCCCAGTGCCAGCAGGGCGGCGCTGAGCAGAGCGGCCAGCACCATCAGCACCCGGCGGACAGTAGTTCGATCCGCCGCCGTGGCAAAGGTGTGGGCAAGGCCGGTGTTCTTTGCCATCGGGAACGATGCCACGGCCAGGCCCGAAAGGGCCCGTTCCAGCACAAGGGCCAGTGTCCAGCACAGGCCCACCCGGGGCGTGAAGTCCACGCAGGCGCAAAGGGCAAGGTAGGCCGCAAAATAACTGCACAGCCGGATCACCGCAAAGGCACCGCAGTGGGGGTCTTTGAGGATCTCCAGCTTCTTTTCCCGGTCGCCATAGCTGGAAAGGGCATCGCAGGTGTCGGCATAGCCATCCAGATGGATGCCGCCCGTGACCCAGACCGGGATCAGGCAGAACCCCGCCGCTTTTGCGGGCACCGGCAGGGGCAGAGCGCCGCACAGGCACCACAGCCCGCCAATGACCACCCCGATGAGCGGGAAGGCACACATGGCATACCGCATGTTTTTCTGGTTCCACGCGAACTGCGGCACGGGCAGGGCCGAAAACATGGCAAAGGCCACTGCAATGGTCTGCAATCCAATCATTTTTCCACTCCTTTATAATAGACCGGGATGCCGCACACCACCCGCACCACATGGTCAGCCCGGGCGGCAAGGGCATTGTTCACCTGCGCCAGCGCTTTCAGGTAGCGCCCGGTGTCGCCTGCATAGTCGGCACCGCCGCTGAACACCTCGTTGGAGACCACGATGAGGTGCGCGCATTGTCCGGCCAATTGGTCCAGTCCTTCCAAAATGGCCGAAGCCGCATTTTCTCCCGCCCCGGCGGGGTCGTAGAGCTCGTTGGCGGTCAGGTTGCCCAGATCCTCCAACAGCGCAGTTCCCCGGGCAGGCAGACGGATGTTCTCCAGATGCAGGGGACACTCCACGGTCTCAAACTGCTTTGCTGCCCGCATCCTCCGGTGCTTTTCCACCCGGGCGGCACACTCGGCATCCCACACCTGCATGGTGGCGATGTAATAGCGCGGGAGCGCGGTTTTCAGCACCAGGCTCTCGGCATACCCGCTCTTGCCGCTGGCGGCACCGCCCAATACCAGCGTCAGCATTGGGGGGTGTACGGCGTGATACCGCCCTCCGTGAAGGAATAGCAATCGCGGTAAACGGCCAGCGCCATATCCCACAGCGGGATGCTTGCCACCGCTCCGGTGCCCTCGCCGAGATGGAGCCCGGCGGTGAGCAGGGGCGCTTTGCCCAGCGCTTCCAACACCAGCCTTGCAGCCGGTTCGGTGGAGCAGTGGCTGGCAAACACGGCCTTTTCCGCGGCGGGGCAGAGCCGCACCGCGCACAGCGCCGCCACCCCGCTGATGAAGCCATCCATCAGCACGGGCAGGCCTTCCAGCGCGCCGCCCAGAAAGACACCGCACAGCCCGGCGATGTCGAACCCGCCCAGCTTGGAGAGCACATCCAGAGGGTCAGCGGCATCGGGCTGATTCCGCGCAATGCCCCGCCGGATGGCATCCAGCTTGCGGGCAAGCCCCGCGTCGGAAAGGCCCGCGCCCCGGCCTGTCATCCGCTCCACGGGCTGCCCCAGCAGAACCGCAGCCACGGCGCTGGAGGTGGTGGTGTTGCCAATGCCCATCTCCCCCGTGGCCAGCAGCTGCATCCCCGCCGCCTTCTGCGCCCGGACAAGCCCCATGCCCGCCGCAATGGCATCCACCGCCTGCTGACGGGTCATGGCAGGGCCGGTGGTGAAATCCGCCGTCCCGGCGGCAATGCGGCAGTTCTGCACCCCGGGCACCGGTTCCCCGGCCATGCCAAGGTCCACAGGCACTACCTCACAGCGGGCCGTTTTTGCCATCTGGCAGACACTGGTGCGCCGGGCGGCAAGGTTCTCGGCCACGGCCCGGGTCACGCTCTGGTCCGTCTGGCTCACGCCCTGCGCCACCACGCCGTTGTCGGCGCAGAGCACCAGCACGGCCCGGCGGGAAAACGCCAGCTCTGCCGTGCCGGTCAGGGCGGCGGCATCCTCCAGCATGGTCTCCAGCCTGCCCAGCCCGCCCAGCGGCTTTGCAAGGCTGACCCAGTGGGCGTGGGCGGCGGTGCGTGCGGTCTCGTCCGGCCGGGTGATCCTGGAAAGAAGCTGTTTCAGTTCAAGCTCTGTCATTGGTCCTGTTCCTCTTGATGATAGTGTGCGGCGGCATCCACGAACCGCCGGGGCAGGGCCGTGCCCGCCCAATACAAATGCGGGAAGCCCGCATAGAACTGCTCATTTGCAAAGCCGCAGTCCCATTGCTTCCCGTTGGGCTTTGCGGCGGTAAAGCCGGTGCCGTTGTCTGTGGAATCCCAGTGGTGGAACTCGTGCACGGGCAGACGCTCCCCGGCGCGGAACAGCATACTGTCGGCGTGGGCGGTCAATGCCGCGTATCCAAACCGCACCAGCCGCCCCACCCGGAAGCCCTGCCCCGGCAGAACACCTGCCATGGGCCAGCGCTCCCCGCTGGCATCCTCCAGGCTCTGGCCCAGATAGAGAAAGCCCCCGCACTCGGCCACCGTGGGCAGACCGCGCTCCACAGCCCGGCGCACAGAGGCCAGCATGGAGCGGTTCGCGCTCAACTGCCAGGCATACAGCTCCGGGTAGCCGCCGGGCAGGTAGAGCCCGCCGATCTGCTCCGGCAGGGCGGAGTCCTGCAGGGGGCTGAACCAGCAGAGCTCCGCCCCCGCCCGCTCCAGTGCTTCCAGCGTTTCGGCGTAGGTGAAGCAAAACGCCGCATCCCTTGCAACGGCAATGGGAACGCGGGGGCGCTGTTTCTCTCCTCCCTGGGGCAGCAGCTCTCCCGCAGGGAGGAACTGCTCTGCATGCTCCAAAGGCGCTGCGCACTCGGTCAGAGCAAAAAGCTTTTCCCAATCCATCACCAGCGCATCGGCCATCCGGCTGATCTTCTGCTGTAAGTCCGCGATCTCCCCGGCAGTTTTCAGGCCTAAGTGGCGGCTTTCAAGGGCGGCATCCGGCAGGTGGGGCAGATAGCCCAGCACCGGCAGGCCGGTCTCCCGTTCCAGCATAGGAGCCAGCAGAGCATACAAATGGGGGGCGCAGTCATTGAGCAGGATGCCCGCCAGATGGCTGGGGGTGCGGAACTGTTTCAGCCCGTTGATCTGGGCCGCCAGTGTCAGGCTGGCCCCTCTGGGCTGGACCACCAGCAGCACCGGCAGGCCCAGCGTATCGGCCAGATGCCAGGCACTGGCGGTATCACTCACGCCGCCCAGTCCATCGTAAAAGCCCATGGCACCCTCGCACACAGCCGCCCCATGCCCGGCTGCGGCCTGCGCATAAAGCGCGCGCACCGTCTCCGGTGCGGAGAAAAACAGGTCGAGGTTGTGGCTCTCCACCCCCAGCACGGCCCGGTGAAACATGGGGTCGATATAGTCCGGCCCGCTCTTGAAGGAGCAGGGTTCCTGCCCCCGCCGCTTGAGCGCCGCCAGCAGGGCGCAGGTCAGTGTGGTTTTGCCGCTGCCGGAACAGGGCGCGGCCACAAGAAATTGGATCATTTGCGTTCTCCTGTGATAAGGAAGATGGGGTTATTGGCCATCAGCAGGTGGAGCCTGCCCGCAGGCCGGGTGCGGCTGACCGCGATCTGCGTCACCTCCGCAGCAAGGCCGTGGGCAGTCAGTGCGGCCACGGCGGCGCTCAGCGTTTCCAGCGCAATGGCAGAGATGCAGATGCGGGCGTTCGGATTCCGGGCAAGCACCGTGTCCACCACAGCCTCCATGCCCCCCTTGGTCCCGCCGATGAACACGGCATCCGGGGCGGGCAGGTCAACCAGCGCGGCGGGGGCGCGGCCCTCCACCAGTGTCAGGTTGCAGGCGTGGAACGTTTCCCGGTTCTGCCGGATGAGCCCGCAGGCCTCCGGGTCACACTCCACGGCATACACATGCCCCCGGGGTGCGGCCAGCGCCAGCTCCACGCTCACGCTGCCGGTGCCCGCGCCCACATCCCACAGGGTATCGCCGGGCTGCACGGCCAGCTTGGCCAGCGCCGCTGCCCGCACCTCCTGCTTAGTCATGGGCACCTCTCCCCTGTGGAAGGCTTCATCCGGGAAGCCGGGCACCCGCCGGGGCGGCTGAGGAAGATGCTCCACAAGCAGAACGCTCAGGCTTGCAAACTGCTTTTGCGCAAACTCCTGCGCCGTGCCGAACAGGATCTTTTCCTCTGCCCGGCCCAGCTCTTCGCCCACCAGCACATGGGCATCGCCCAGCCCGGCAGCAGCCAGCCGGCCGCAGAGTGAGGCAGGCGTTTCTGCCCCGCCGGTCAGGAAAAACACAGGCTTTCCCCCGGCTGTCAGGCACTCGGCCACCGGGTCGCAGGCACAGCCGTGGGCCGAGACCAGCTTCCACTCCTGCCAGGAGCGGCCCACCGCAGCGGCCAGCAGCTGAACGCTGGAAAGCCCCGGCAGCACCCAGCAGGAGATGCCAAAGGCCCGCAGCATCGGCAGCAGCTGGGCCGCACCGGAGTAAAACCCGGTGTCGCCGCTGTACACAAGGGCAGCATCCACCTCCGGGTCAGCCGCCAGCGCGGCAAGGACATCCTCAGGCTGATACAGGGCCTTCCGGTGTTCCGTGCAGCCCTGCGGCAGCTGTTCCAGCAGGCGCTTTGCCCCCAGGATCAGTCCGGCGTTCTGCAGGGCGGCAAGGCCCTGCGCGGTCAGGCTTTCCGGCGTGCCCGACCCCATCCCGATGAGTGTGATCATTGCAGCATCTCCTTACAATGTGTCAGGATCTGTTCCGCCGTTTCGCCCTGCTCGGCCGGGCGGCGGATGACGATGAGCTGTGCCCCGGTGTCCTGCGCTGCTCGGGCTTTTTCTTCAAAGCCGCCCGCCGCGCCGCCATCTTTGGTAACGAGAAAGCGGATGGCAAACTGCTCCATCAGCGCCCGGTTCAGCGCATAGGAGAACGGCCCCTGCATGGCGATGATGTTCTTATGGGGGATATCTGCCCCCTCGCAGGCGGCAATGCCCTCCCGGGTGGGCAGGACACGGGGAAAAAGCCGTGCCGGTTCCAGCACAGCAAAGGCAGAAAGCTCCTTGGCCCCAGTGGCAAGCAGGACATTTCCCTGCGTCCGGGCCAGAAATCCCGCCGCGTGGGCCGCAGAGGCAAACACCATGCTCCCGGCAGGCAGTGGGCTTTCGGGCCGGAGCAGGCGGCGGTACTCCGTGCCCGCTGTTTTACAGGCTGCCCGGATGTTCCGGGTGGCCTCCACCGCATAGGGATGGGTCGCGTCCACGCAGAGGTCAGCCCCCTGCAGCAGGGCGGTCATCTCCTCCGGGGTCAGCCGCCCGCAGTGGACGGTGATGCCGGGCCTTTCGCCCTGTTCCTCGGCCCCCAGCGGGGTGGCCACGCTGACCAGTACCTCGGCCCCCAGTGCGGCCAGCTGCTTTGAAAACACACGGCCCTCGGTGGTGCCGCTGAATACCACGGCCCTCATGCGCGGTACCCCCGCGGCGTGACCATCCGCCCGCTCAGCTGGCGGGTCTGGGCGTTGCCGACAAACACGGTGGTGAACATATCCACCGGAGTGGTTTCCAGCGCAGCCAGCGTCAGAACGCGGCTTTCCTGCCCCTCCCGGCCAATGTTCCGCACAATGCCGCAGACCGTTCCGGGTGCTTTGCCGTTTGCCAGCAGGATGCGCACCGCCCGCGCCAGATAGTCCGGCCGCCCCTTGGAGGAGGGGTTGTACAGCGCGATGCAGAAATCCCCCATGGCTGCTGCCGCCAGCCGCCGCTCGATGACCTCCCACGGCGTGAGCCGGTCAGAGAGGGAGAGCACACAGAAATCGTGGGCCAGCGGGGCACCCAGCACCGCACCGCCGCTCAGGGCGGCGGTCAGGCCGGGCACCACCTCCACCGTCACGTCCGGGAAGTGCTCGGCCAGCTCCAGCAGAGGGCTTGCCATGCCATAGACCCCGGCATCTCCCGAACAGACCAGCGCCACCGCCCTGCCGCTCCGGGCCGTTTCCAGCGCCCAGCGGCAGCGGTCGATCTCCTTGGTCATGCCGGTGGAATAATAGAGCTTGTCCGGGAAGTAGGGGCGCACCAGATCCAGATAGACCGTATAGCCGCACAGCACCTCGGCTTGCGTTAAGGCGCTCTGCGCCTGTGCGGTCAGAAACCGGGGATCCCCGGGCCCAAGCCCGACAACAAAAACAACCTTAGGCATCCTGCCACCTCCAATCCGGGGCAAAGGGACGAAGCGCCAGCGCAAAGGTCACGCCGTTGCCCGCCTGTTTGGGAAGAATGATCGTGCCGCCCGCCGCCAGCACCGCCGCCCGCTCGCAGACATTGTCCACACCGGTCACGCTCCGGACAAAGGCCGAAGGTGTGAACTGCCCGGGGGCGTTCTGCAGCTGTGCGGCAGAATAGAACTGCACCGGCCAGCCGTGGATTCTGCAAAATTCCAGCAGGCCCGGCTCATGGGCTTTCAGGTCGATGCTGGCCGCTGCCGTGATGCACGCTGCCGCAAGGCCGTGGGCCGCACAGAACTGTGCAAAGGCCGCTTCCAGCTGTGCGGCGCTGGTCCCCCGCCTGCACCCGATGCCCAGCACACCGATCTTCGGGATCAGGTGCAGCGCATCGCCCGCCGGGAAAAGGTTCAGGGCAAAGTCGGCGCGCTCTGCCTCCCCCGCCGGGACCACCCCGGCAGGGGCCTGCCCGGCGATGGGGAATTCCGACCGATACCGCACCGGCCCGCCCGCCAGCAGTCTGCTGCTGACGCGCTTGATGCGCCCCGGCTCCAGCACGGCACAGTTCTGGTGCCTGGCCCACGCATCCACGGCAAACACCCCGTTGGCATCGGTGGCCGTGGTAATGACCGGCACCGCACCGCAGACCGCCGCCAGCGCCCGGGCCAGATCGTTGGCCCCGCCCAGATGGCCCGAAAGGATCGGCACCGCAAAATGGCCGCACTCGTCCAGCACCACCACGGCAGGGTCCACCGCCTTGTTCCGGCAGTGGGGCGCAATGGCCCGCACCGCAATGCCCACAGCCCCCACAAAGATCAGGGCATCCGCATGGGCGAACTGCTCCGCAGCCCAATCGGCAAGGCTAGGCCCACCATGGCCGCAGCGGGCCACAGTGCCGGGCAGGGCACTGGCCAGCTTTTGGGCCAGCGCCAGTCCTTTTTCCGTAAAGGCGAGATAGGCGCGGGTCACTGGTCTGCCCCCTTGCGGAACTCCGTCGTAAAGGTTGGGTCGTAGAGCTTGCTCCGCTCATACCGGGTGCCCAGAAAATCCCCCACCACGATGAGCGCTGTCTTGGTGATGCCGTTGGCGCGGGTGCTCCCGGCCAGCGTGCCCACGGTGCAGCGCACCACTTTTTGTTCTGGCCAGCTGGCCTTGTAGACCACGGCGGCAGGGGTCTCCGACGTGTAGGCTCCGCCCGCCAGCAGGGCCTGCTGCACCTTGTCGATGAGGCCGATGGAGAGGAAGATCACCATGGTTGCTCCATGGGCGGCAAGGCTGGCCAGCTTCTCCTTTTCCGGCACCGGGGTGCGCCCCTCCATCCGGGTGATGATCACGGTCTGGCTGATGGTGGGCAGGGTGTACTCGGCGTTCAGCGCCGCCGCCGCCCCGCAAAAGCTGGACACGCCGGGGGTATCATCGTAGTGGATGCCGTCCGCATCCAGTGCGTCCATCTGCTCCCGGATGGCCCCATACAGGCAGGGGTCGCCGGTGTGGAGCCGCACGGTGGTCCCGCCTGCGGCTTCCACCCGGTGCATCACGTCCAGCACCTGTTCCAGCGTCATCTCAGCGCTGTTGTATACGGCACACTCCGGCTTCGCCAGCCCCAGCAGGGCCGGGTTGACCAGACTGCCCGCATAAATGATGCAGTCGGCTTCCTGCAGCAGGGCCGCGCCCCGCCGGGTGATGAGGTCAGGTGCGCCGGGGCCTGCGCCTACAAAATGTACCATCTCAATGCTCCTTCCATTCGTTCAGCAGTTGTGCGGCAGTATCGGTGGCTCCCAGCGGGCCGTGCTGGTTGGAAAACAGCACCGCCCCCACCCGGAACGTCCCGCAGGCCCGCCGGTCAAGGTGGAGCTGGACTGCCCGCAGCAGGCTTTCCAGCACCGGAGCCCGCAGGTCGGCGCTGTCCAGGAGTTCCAGACAGGCATCGGTGGTGGCAGCGTTCATCAGGGCGGCGCAGACTTCCCGGGAAGCGCCGCAGAGCGCCGCATGGGTGCAGAACAACTCGGTGCGGCAGTCAGCAGTGTGGGAATGGGTGTTCATAATACCGCCCGCCACCTTGACAAGCTTGCCCACATGGCCCACCAGAAGCACCTCTTCAAAGCGGGCGGCAGCGGCCATATCCAGCGTGTCCCCAATAAAGTTTGAGGTCTTTACCACCGGGACAGCGTGAAACTCCGGGTATGTTTCGTGCAGATAGTCCAGCCCGTAATTGCCGGGGGCCAGGATGAGCCGCCTGGGGCTGCCCGCCCGGAGAGTGGCCTGATTCATTTCCAGCTGGATGGTATCCAGGATCGCCTGCTGGCTCATAGGCTCCACAATGCCGCTGGTTCCCAGCACCGAAAGCCCGCCCTCGACCCCGATGTGGGGGTTGAAGGTGCGCTTTGCCACCTCTTCCCCGCCCTCGATGGAGATGGTCACGGCAAAGCCGCCGGTGTAGCAGGCGCTCTCGGCTTCCCTTTGCAGGGCCTCGGCGATCATCTGCCGGGGCACATGGTTGATGGCAGCTTCCCCCACCGGCTGATCCAGCCCGGCCTTGGTCACCCGGCCCACGCCCTTTCCGCCGGAGATGCGGATCTCAGTGGTATTGGGCAGCAATTCTACGGCGGCGATCACGGGCAGGCCGGTGGTCACATCCACATCATCCCCGCCGTCCTTCTCAATGGCGCATTCGGCTCCGGCTCCGGCGGGGCGGCAGTACAGCGGGGCCACCTCCACCACGATGCCCTTCGGCGTGCGCAGGGCAACGCTCTCCGGGGCATGGCCGGTGAGCAGGAGCCGCGCGGCCCCCGCCGCACCCAGCGCCGCGCAGGTGCCGGTGGTGTACCCGCAGCGGAGCAGCTTCTGCCCACTGCGGACGTAATGTTCAAACTTTGGCCCGGCAGGCTTTTCCGGGCCGAACACGGCCTCGTACTGCTCCTTGGTCAGGCTGTACAGCGCCCGGATGTTCTCCGGGGCAAAGGCCTCCTTTGGGGTCAGCACCCCCGAAACGCTGTGTGGGAACACGCAGACCACCGCATCCGCGATCTTCTGCGCCATGTCCAGCTCGTGCAGGCTGACGATCACGGCCAGCCCCTGCTCATGGGCCAGTTTCTGCAGGATGGTCAGCAGCTCGATCTTGCCCTTGACATCCAGAAAAGAGGTCGGTTCGTCCAGCAGCAGAACTCCGGGCTGCTGGCAGATGGCGCGGGCCAGCAGAACGCGCTGGCGCTGGCCGTCGCTGATGCAGTTGAAATCCCGGCCCGCCAGAGGGGCAGCCCCCACCAGCTCCAGCGCGTCCCGCACGGCCTGCCGGTCGGTATCGGACAGGATGCCCAGCCGCCCGGTATAGGGGATGCGCCCGGCGGCGGCAAACTCAAAGCAGGAAGTCAGCTCGGTGCGGCGGGTATGGGGCAGCATCAGGGCCAGCTTCCGGGCCCGGGCCGGGCCGGTGTAATCGGTCAGGCTGCGGCCATCCAGCAGGACAGCCCCGCCCATGGGGGCCAGCTGGCCCGCCAGCGTTTTGAGCAGGGTGGATTTGCCCGCGCCGTTTGGCCCGATGAGGGCCAGGATCTGCCCCGGCACCGCCCCCAGCGTGATGCCGGAAGCAAGGGGCGCACCGCCATAGCCGATGGCCAGTTCTTTCGTTTCACAGAGATATTTCATCGCACACCCTCCTGACCCCGGCGCACCAGCAGCCAGATGACCACCGGTGCGCCAAACACTGCCGTTACGGCGCTGATCGAAAGCTCGGTGGGGGCAAACATGCTGCGGGCGATGAGGTCGCACAGCAGGCAGAAAGCCGCCCCGCCCAGGCAGCACCCGGGCAGCACCACCAGCGGCCTTGCGCTGCCGAACAGCTGCTTGACCAGATGGGGCACCGCGATGCCCACAAAGGAGATGGGCCCCGCAAAGGCCGTGACACAGGCGGCCAGCAGGCTGGAAAGCAGCACCAGCAGCCGGGAAAAGGCTTTGACATTGATGCCCACGCTCCGGGCGTAGGCCTCCCCCATCTGGTAGGCGGCCATGGGCTTGGAAAGGCAGAACGCCGCCGCCAGAGCGGGCAGCACCACCAGCGCCGCCGCCCGCACATTGCCCCAGGTCATGCCGGAAAAGCTGCCCTGAGACCAGTTGTGGAGGTTGACGATGTTGCTGTCCTGGGCGAAGGCCACCACAAACTCCGTGACGGCCGAGCAGATATAGCCGATCATTACGCCGCAGATGACAAGGATGCTCATCCGCTGCACCCGCCGGGAGACCGCCAGCACAAAGGCCATGGAGGCCATGGCCCCCGCAAAGGCGGCTGTGATCAGGGTAAGGGAGCTAGTGAGCAGGCCGTGGTTCAGAAAAGCCACCATGACCAGTGCCACGGCCAGCTTGGCCCCGCTGGAAATGCCCATGACAAAGGGCCCTGCAATGGGGTTGGCAAAAAAGGTCTGCAGCAGGTAGCCCGCCGCCGAGAGCGCCGCCCCCAGCAGCACCACCATCACGGCCCGGGGCAGGCGCAGCTGGGTGATGATGCCCACGCTCAAAGCGTCTTGTCCGCGGCCGGTCAGGGCCGCCAGCACTGCCCCCGGTGTCAGGGACACACTGCCCCAGAACAGATTGGCGGCAAACAGCACCGCCAGCAGCAGGGCAAGGATACCGTAAGAAAGGATCAGGCGCTTTTTGCTGGTCATAGGTTACTCTACTTTCCTCAGAAATTGCAGGTCGGCGGGGTCATCCTCCGTAAAGACACGGTGCAGGTCGAGCACAAAATCGACCAGCGCCGTGCTCTGCTGGAAAAAGCTCTGGGTGGTGCACCAGACACTGCCGCTCTGCACAGCCTTGAACTCGGCCAGCAGGGGGCATTTTGCCACCAGTTCCTCCGTGGTATGCACCACGCCCTCAATGGTGCTGTTGTAAAGGAGCACATCCGCATCCTTTGCACCGGCATAAAAATCCTCCAGCGGCAGGTTCATGGTGGAAAGGTTGTTGCCGTTGTCGGTCAGGTCCGCAAAAACATAATCACCGCCCGCCATCTCGATCATCTGGGCCACATAGTCGCCGCCCTTGCGCACATTGGCAAGGTTGTTGGCTGTGATGGAGAAAAAGGCACAGCGCTTGCCGGTGGAAGCCTGCCCGGTCAGCGGTGCAAGGCGCTCCACCTGCCGGGCAAACTCCTGTTCCGCCAGCTCCTCTTTCCCCAGCAGGATGCCCCAGAACTTGAGCCATTCCAGCCGGGCCAGCGGGCCGCTCTCATAGCTGGAGCGCTCTACCAGCACCGGGATGCCGAACCGTTCCAGCTGCTCCTTGACCTCCGGGGTGTGGTAGATCATGGTGTTCTCGATGGCAAGACCGCAGTTGGCCGCAAGGATCTTTTCGTAGTCCGGGGCGCTGTACTTGCCCGCATAGGCAATACGCCCGGCCTCCATGGCGGCTCTGGCCTCATCCAGATACCAGCCCTCCGCCTGGGTGCCGGAAAGGGTCACGCTGTCCAGCCCATCCAGCGCGAGGAACAGGTCCATCACCGAGGTGGAGACAAGGTAGATGTTCCGGACGGGCTGACGCAGCACCGTCACGCTCTCGGGCAGGCCTTCCACCTCAGCGGCATCCTCCGGGGTCACAAGGAACTGCTCCCCCGATTCGGTCAGGGTCAGCATGGTATAGCCGCCCTCATAGCAGTCGGCAGTAAATTGTGTGGCGTAATCCAGCGAACAGGCATGGTCAAAGACCAGTTCTTCTGTGCTGGCGGGCGCTGTCTCGGAGGCGGCGCAACCCGACAGGGCCAGTACTGTAGCAGGCAGAACGCGCAGGAATTGTTGTCTCGTCAGTTTCATCCGTTCAGCGCAAAGGTCAGCGTATACTCGATCTCATGGGGGGTGCTCATGGCTACGGTATCGGCAGTGACAGCCAGCGGGGTGCCCAGTGCAGAAACAGGGATCTCAAAGGTGGAGTTGCCCTCGGTGTTGGTGGGCAGATACTTCTCACCATCCACGATCATGTAATCATAATTGGGGCTGCTCCACAGGATGACAGCGGTCATTTTGCCGTCCGCCACGGTCAGGGCGGCAGGGCTTTCCACGGTGGCACGGCCAGAGCCGCCCTCCAGGGTCACATTCACGCTGTATTCACCGTCCGCAGGGGTCTCGGCAGCTTCCTCAGCCTTGGGCTGTGCATTGCGGATGCTCACGGTGTGGTCATACCACTTGCCCTTGGTCCCGAGGAGTGCCAGCTGGAAGTCCTGGTCCACAGCGGCCACGGGGATATCATAGCCGTAGACCTCCTCCGAGGTGCCATCAGAGTAGGTGACGGTGTCGGTGGTGGGCAGCAGCCAGTCTGCCTTGTTAGCCTCGGCATCGGCGGCCATGCCAACGTACAGGTTGACGATCTTCTTGGAGGCCAGACTGACGTGGAAGGTCATCTGCCCGTTCTCCACGGTCAGGGTGCCCATGCCATTGCAGGCTTCGTTGGCGTGGAACATGCCGCTGTCGGTGTCGAACTCAGCCGTATACACGCCGTCCGGCAGGGCAGCTTCGGCAGGCTCGGATGCGGCAGCGCTCACGGCAGAAGCGGCTTCCGAGCTGGCAGCAGAGGAAGCAGTGGAAGAAGCCCCGCCGCAGCCGGTGAGAGCGGCGGCCAGCATCAGGGAAGCAACGGACAGGGAAACGAACTGTTTGCAATGCATAAACAAAATACCTCAAAAATTCAGAATTTGAAATGGGAGTGTTTCTCCTCATGCGGGGAAGCTCTCCATAAAAAATGCCCGAAAAGATCTCTCCCTTCGGGCATTGGAATGCGGAATATTAGCCGTTCAGGGAATCAATGGCGGCTTTGGTGTGCTCAATGTAGCGCTGCTGGATGTCCTCGATCTCACCCAGACCGGAGATCTGGCACTCCACGGACGCGAAGTCACCGGAGGCCTGGAACTGGCTCAGCCAGGAATCGTCATCCGCACCGGCCATATCGTTGTTGGCGTGGTCACCGGCAACGACCATCAGGGGGCGCAGGATGACCTTGGTGTAACCGGCGGCCTTGACAGCCTCGATGACGTTCTCGCAGGCAGTCTCCTCGGGCTCACCCTCCACCGTGCCGATGAACACGTTGCTGTAGCCCAGGGTCTGCATGGCGGTCTGCATCTGGCTGTAGCTCACCTTTGCGGTGTGGGAGGTGCCGTGGCCCATAAAGACAAAGGCGACCTTCTCCTCAGCAGCGGCATCCAGGCTGTCGAAACCGGCATCCTTCACAGCAGCAGCGGTAACGGCCTTGGCAACAGCTTCCTTGTCGGCGTTGATGACGGCAGCGTCGGCACCAACCTCGCCCAGCAGGGGCTCAGCAACGGCGACGCTCTCGAACTTGTCCTTGTACTCGTCGATCATCTCCATCATCTCGTCGTACTCTGCACCGTGCATCAGGTGGGTGGGCTGGACGACCAGATTCTTCACGCCGTTGGCCACAGCGCGGTCCAGCGCCTGCTGCATGTTGTCGATCTTCTCACCGTCGCGGGCCTGAACATGGTTGATGATGATCTGTGCGGTGAAGGCGCGGCGGACAGACCAATCGGGATAAGCGGCCTGCAGCGCATCCTCGATGCCCTTGATATCCTTCACTCGGCTGTCGTTGAAGGAGGTGCCGAAGGAGACCACCAGCAGCTCATTCTCGCCGATGTCGTCCTGATTGCGGCTGTCGTCCTTGGAAGCATCGCCGGTGTCGCGGCCAAAGTAGTCAGGGTCAGCCTCTTCGCCCTCGACCAGCTCCTTCTGGGCATCGGTCAGGGCATCCCATGCGGCCTTGGCGGCCTCACACTGGGCATCGGTGTCATCGGTGCGCTCCTGCACATAGATGGCATCGATCAGATCTGCAACGTTCTTTGCGGCCAATTCGTCAGCCTCCTCGCCGGAAACCTCGCTGCTGGCAGCAGATCCTGCCGTGCTGGAAGCAGTGGTGCTGCTTGCGGCACCGCCGCAGCCGGTCAGTACACCGGCGCAGAGGGTCAGAGCGGTCAGAGCGGCCGCTGCTTTGTGGATGGTGCGTTTTCTCATTTTTGTTCGTTCCTTTCCTGTTTTTGAACATGATTTTTGCTGAACAGAAGGTACAGGAAAGAGTGCCCGGCAAAACAAAAGGGGCCTTTCTGCTTGCGGGACGGCAAAGCAAAAAGGCCCTTTTCAGTTTTTTCAGGCTTTTTGGGTACAACCAATTCCTCGTGATCTGGGGCTTGCGCCCCCGTACCAACAGCGGGCAGGTTTCCTGGCTGAAAGCTCAACATCCACCGCCGCCTTCCCGGAACATACGTTCCAGTGACCGGCGCAGCTGCACCCTGGCGGTAAACTCCCTTATCACAGTGACGAGATCGTGCAGGATTTGCACCCGCTTCCCTTTTAACGTGCCTGCCCCGGCAAGAGCCGCGGGCGGTACGCACCTGCTGTTTTCTATTCAGTTCGCTGTTCAGTATAACATACTCAACGGAGGAATGCAATCACCACTCCGGGGAAACTTCCGGGCCCACAGGCGGTGTTTTTTCCCCGATCAGGGCCACCGCCACATCGTTGACATTGGTACCCGTTGCCCCGGTGATGATCAGGCCATCCACCGCTTTCAGAGCGTGGTAGGAATCGTTGTTCTGCAAAGCGGCATATCCGCTCCAGCCCCCGGCTTCCAGTGCGGCAAGGGTATCCCCATCCACATAGCCGCCGGCGGCATCGGTGGGGCCGTCTGTGCCGTCGCTGCCCACAGAGAACACCGCCGCGTTCAGCCCGGCAATGGCAGGCGCAGCCGCAAGGGCCAGCTCCTGATTTCTTCCGCCAAGCCCTTTTCCGGTCAGGTGAACGATGGTCTCACCGCCTGCGATGTAGGCCAGCTTTTTTCCCTGCCCTGCCTGGGTGCGGACAATGGAGCCAAGAAAGCTGCCCGCCTCCCGCGCTTCGCAGCAGAGTTGGTCGGTCAGGAGAACCGGTTCATATCCCAGATTCCGGCAGGCACTGGCCGCGGCACGGCAAAGCTCCCGCACGCTGCCGGTGATCCGGGTGGTCACATTGTCCAGCGTTTTGGGCGTTTCCTGCGCCAGCAGGGCCCGGGCCTGTGCTGAGAGTGCCAGATGATACTTTTCGGCAACGGCAAGCGCCTGGGCGCAGGTGGAGGTATCCGGCACCGCCGGGCCGCTGGCAATCATATCCAGCGGGTCCCCCAGAATGTCGCTCAGCACGATGCTGAACACCTGCGCAGGGGCACAGCGCTGCGCGAACCGCCCGCCCTTCACACCGGAGAGCCGCTTGCGGATGGTATTCATCTCCACAATGTCGGCCCCGCTGGCCAGCAGCTGGTTCGTGATGTCCTGCAGCTCTGCCCCGGGAACGAGCGGCTGCTCGAACAGCGCACTGCCGCCGCCGGAAAGCAGGAACAGCACCGTATCCCCGGCGGTCAGCCCCTGCACCAGCTCCAGCGCCTTTTGAGTGGCCGCAAAACCGTTTTCATCCGGCACCGGGTGGCCCGCCTCATAGCAAGCCACACCTGGGATCTCACCTTTCACATGGCCGTACTTGGTCACGACCACGCCGCCATCCACCCGGCCCAGCGTTTCAACCGCCGCGTGTGCCATCTGCCAGGCCGCCTTGCCCGCCGCCACCAGAAGCACCCGGCCCTTCCCGGGCCGGAGATCCCGCAGCGCGCGGCGCACCGCCTCATCCGGCAGAACAGCGTTCAGGCTGGAACGAAGGATCACATCCGCATCCCGGCGCAGTGCAGCATTCATAGACTCGCCCTCCTTGCAGCGGTGCCTGCCCCTCCGGGACAGCGCACCAGAAACAGCCGAATAAAAAATCAAGACCGACGATCTCTTTTGAAATCGTCGGTCTTGTTCCAATCCGAGTGGCGAGAATCGAACTCACGGCCTCTTGAACCCCATTCAAGCGCGCTACCAAAACTGCGCTACACCCGGACATCTGATCGAGCTTGTCGCTCACAGCTCAATCAGTATACCCGAAGAATGGTGTTTTGTCAAGCACTATTTTCAAATTTCTTCTTCATTTTCGGCAATGGCCGTTGTGCTGCCCACCGGCTGCGGAAACTCCACCGTGGCCAGCGCCACAGCGAACACGCTCTGCGCACCGGCATCCAGCAGAGCCTGCGCACAGGCCGAGGCCGTGGCTCCGGTGGTCAGAACATCGTCCACCAGAAGGATGCGCTTTCCCTCCACAGCCTCCGGCCGTGCCACCCGGAAGGCACCCGCCACATTGGCCAGCCGCTCGTCAAGGGAAAGCCCCTCCTGCCGCCGGGTGGAGCGGGCACGGGTCAGCGCGTCCGTGACCACCGGCACGCCCACTGCCCGGGCAAGGGGCTGTGCCATCCGCTCCGGCACATTGTAGCCGCGCTTTTTGCTGGAGGCCGGTACCGGAAGGATGCAGTCGTAACCCCTGTCAAGGCCCGGCACCGGTTCGGGCAGGGGCTCAGAGCCGCACATTCTGATCTCGCTGCCAAAGAGCAGGCGGGCCATCTCCACGCCAAGCTCCACAGCTGCCCAGGGCGCGCCCTGATATTTCGCCCGCAGCACCGCGCGGCGGACAAGGCCGGTGTATCGGTAGGGCGCGGCTGCCCCATCCAGCCGCCCCAGGTAGTGCTCGGAGCCGCGCAGCCGCATGGAGGGTGCACGGCGCAGCTCTGCCAGCCCATCGGTGCAGTCCGGGCAGGCAGGCCGGCTGCCCAGCACCCGGTCACAAAAAGGGCAGCGGCGCGGGTAAAGCACCCAGCGCAGCTGCCGCAGTGTGCGGCTCAGGCCGCTGTAATAAAGCATCAGTCGTTCTTGACCGCAATGATGACGCGGACCTTTTTTCCGGCAGCGCAGCCGAAATTATCGTACCAGCCGGTCAGCTGGTAGCCGTCCGCATCCACCTGAGCCAGCTTGGTGGGGTAATACTGGCCCTTGTACCACAGGTAGACCTGCACATTGTCTGCCATCTCGTAGCGTTCATTGCCCGAGAGCACCGAGGCCGCGCCGACCTTGTCGATCTTCAGGGGCATCAGCTGCATCATGGCCTTGACAGAGCCGGTGGTCTCCCGCCGCACGGCAATGCCGCCCGCCAGCACCGGATACTTGATGGCCGTGGTGTAGCTGGCCGCCGCGCCGTTGACGTAGCAGATATAGGTTGCACCGCCGCCGATGTAGTTGAAGATCTGCTTGAAGGGGGTGCCCGTGATCTCCGCGATCTGCTGGAAGCCAATGCTCATCAGGGAGCCGGTGTTGCTGGTCAGCTTCTGCCAGGCCGTGCTCAGGATATCGCCCGAAACGATGCCCCACAGGATCTCGCTGGTGGTGGGCACCAGAAGGTTGGACAGGCGGTCTGCCGCCGTGGTACCGGTCACAGTGGTGGTACCCGAGGCAGAGCCGGAGCTGTCGGTGCCGCCCGTGGTCGATCCGGTGGTGGTGCCTGTCGTGGTCGTGGTGCCGGAGGCGGAGTCTCCCGCCACAATGCCGGTGACGAGGCTCTTCAGGTCAGAATAATTCATGGCCAGATTTTTCACATCGTCCAGCACGCCGTAGCTCCACAGGTCGCCGGTCACATCGTTCAGGATAAGCCGGTCGATCTGTCCGGCATCGTTGACGGTATAGTAGCGGACATCGAGGTCACTCAGTGTTACCCCCGATAGGCGGCTGGGACGAACCGTCCCAGCCACACCCTCCGAAGTTGTATCCAGAATCTCTACATCGTCGGCCAGGGCGGCAGCGCCCAGCGCAGTGGCATTGGTATTGATGGTGCCGTTGACGCGGCGGTCCTCGATGTGCTCCACGCTCTCGCCCTCCGGGGTGACCTTGATCTCTACCAGCCACCCCTGCGGAAAGTTCAGGCTCTTGTCCACGTTCACAGTGCGGGCAATGCCATCGGTGCACATGACGGAGACTTTCTGCAAAACATCCGCGCCGTTCTCTTCCACCAGACTGCGGGTGGCGGTCTGCACGACACCGTAGAACACGCTGTCGGCTTCCTCGCCGGTCACGATCCCGGCAGCCTCGTTGTTCATGCCCAGCAGCAGGGTGACGACCTCGCCCACGCCGCCGCCGTTGAGGGAGGACACCTGAGAGGCCACAGCAGAGGAGCCCAGCGTATAGCTGGTGCCTGCCACCGTTACACTGGTGGGGGCACTGGCACTGGGCGAAACCGCCGTGATGCGGCCAGCGGCGCGGCGGGTATAGACCCACAGCGTCTGTAAACTCTCGCTGTAATAATACACGTCGTATTTGTTCAGTTCCGCAGATTCCGACGCTTTATCGTTGCGGTAGACCATCTTGGGGACAAAGGGCAGCTGGACCGTATCGCCTGCCACAAAGGGGCCTTTCAGGCTCTTGAGCATGACGCTGGAGGTATCCACCTGACCATTGGAGACCGTGAAGCCCAGGCTGCTGCCGTAGGCACTGCCGCTGGCAGCGTTGGCTGTCAGGGCGTTGTAGAACAGCAGGGCGCACTCCTCGTAGTTGAGCACTTCGCCCTGGCTGCGGTCCACCTGATTGCGCAGGCCCAGCTCACTGGCCTTGTTCAGCTGTGCGTTGGGGAAGGAGCCGCTCAGGTCGGTCATCTTATAGCCCATCAGCTTGAGGATGGCCGTGACCGCTTCTTCCAGTGTCACGGCGTTGTCGGGCCGGAAAGAGCCGTCGGTGTAGCCGTTCATCCAACCGTTCTGCACCGCAATGCGGACATAGGGAGCATAGGGCGAAGTGCCGGGCAGGTCGGTGAACAGGGTGCCCACTGTACCCTGAGAGCCCACGCTCTCGCGGTAGGTGGAGTAGGACACCAGCATCCGGGCCAGCGCACCGCGGGTGACCACAGCGTTCAGAGCAGCCTGCTGGCTGCTGTCCATCGCGTTCAGTGTGATGGACAGCTGGACCGCCGTGTTGGCGTTGCCCGCTGCCGATGCCGGCAGCACCAGCATCGACACGGCAATGCTCACCGCCAGCAGAAATGCAAGGATTCGCTTTTTCATGGAAGATCCTCCTTAAATAAGGGTTTCATCTATACCTGGCTCCCCTATCAGGGGAGCTCCGCAAGGCGCTGGCAAAGCCAGACCGAAGCGGTAAGAGGTTTAATCATATCTCAGCGCTTCAATGGGGTTGAGCCTTGCGGCGCGCTTGGCGGGCAGGTAGCCGAACAGCACGCCGATGCCCACCGAGATGCCAAAGGCCACCACGATGGAGTTGAACGAGGGGCTGACGGTCACATCAATGTCGCTGGAGATCATGGGCAGAATGCGGTTTGCCGCCATGGACACGATATAGCCAAGGACGATGCCCAGCACGCCGCCCAGTGCGGAGGTGGTGGCAGCTTCCACCACGAACTGCGACAGGATCACCCGCTCCTTGGCACCCAGTGCCTTGCGGATGCCGATCTCCCGGGTGCGCTCGGTCACCGACACCAGCATGATGTTCATAATGCCGATGCCGCCCACCAGCAGCGAGATGCTGGCAATGCCGGTAAGGATAATGATGACCATGTTGATCATCTCGTTCATCTCCTCCAGCCACTCGCTGGCGCTGTAGATATAGTAAGCGTTGTCGCTCTTGAGCAGGTCGTGCAGACCGCTTTCCACCACCGCCTTGGCTTCGTTGGCCCGGCTCTCGTCCTTCATAATTGCAACAAAGTTCTTGGCGCTGGACTGGTTGGAGAGCCGCATGGCCGTGGTGTAGGGCAGATAGATGCAGTCATCGTCGGAGCCCTGCTGCAGGTTCTTGTCCGTCACCTTGGCGTTCAGCACGCCCACGATCCGGAACTTGTAGGCTCCCAGCTTGATGGTCTGGCCCACCGCGTTGCCGCCGTAGGCTGCCCGGTTGAGGTAATCGCCGATGATGCAGACCTGCTTATTGTCCTTGATGTCCATGTACTGCAGGCCGCGCCCCTGGGCGAGGGTATAGTTTTTCATCTCAGTGTAGTGCTCGTCCACACCGTAAACACTGGTGCCGTAGCGGTAGGTCGTGGTGCCCACCTTGGGGGTGTTGTTGCTGAAATCGATCTGGGGCGAGACTGCGGAGATGAGCTCCTTGTTCTTATCCGCGATCTTATACACATCCTCCACCGAGGCGGTGCGGGAGCCGTAGCCCCAGACCTGAATGGACAGGGCATTCGTGCCCAGTGCTGAAAAGCTGTCCCGCATGCTCTGGGTCATGCCGTTGCCCAGGCCCACGATAACGATGACCGCCATGACACCGATGATGATGCCCAGCATGGTCAAAAAGGTGCGGAGCTTGTTGCTCCACACGTTCTGGAGGGCCTGACGGAAGGTCTCAATGATCATTTGTTCCCCTCCTGTTCTGCCGGTTCAAAGTTCAGCGTCGGCTGGACGATGGCTTCCGGCGCGCGGGAGTCGCCATCGTAGACCACCTGACCATCCTCCAGCCGGATGATGCGGTCGGCCTGCACGGCAATGGAGTTGTCATGGGTGATAAGCACCACCGTATGGCCCTGCCCATGCAGATCCTGCAGCATTCCCAGCACCTCGCGGCCGGTGTGGCTGTCCAGCGCGCCGGTGGGCTCATCCGCCAGAATGATCGCCGGGTTGCGCACCAGCGCCCGCGCGATGGATACGCGCTGCTGCTGGCCGCCCGAAAGCTGGTTGGGCTTGTTTTTCAGCTTATCGCCCAGCCCCACCTGCTCCAGCACCTCGCGGGCCCGGCGGTGGCGCTCGGCGCGGGGGATGCCCGCATAGACCAGCGGCACCTCCACGTTTTCCAGTAAGTTTAATTTGGGCAGAAGATTATACTGCTGGAAGATGAACCCCAGCATCTCGTTGCGGATGGAGGCCAACTCGTTCCGGCTCATCTTGCCCACATCCCGGCCGTTCAGCCGGTAGGTGCCCGCCGTGGGCACATCCAGACAGCCGATGATGTTCATGCAGGTGGACTTGCCGGAGCCGGACTGGCCCACAATGGCAACAAACTCGCCTTTTTCTATTTTCATGGTGATGTGGTCGGCAGCTTTTACCGTGGTGTCGCCCATCTGGTAATACTTGCAGACCGCATCAAATTCGATCAGAGCACTCATTCCATCCTCCCATCAGAAGATCATCATGCCGCTGCCATCGTCATAGTAGCTGTCGCTGCTGACCGAGTTGGGGTCGTAACCAATGGTGTCCCCCTCCTGGATGCCGCTGACGATCTGGGTGTAATCATCATCGCTGACACCGGTCTTGACGGCCACATAGACAAAGCCCTCGGGGGCCTCCATGGTGGTATCCGCCTTGGAGGCGCTGGGGGAATCCTGGGTCACCAGCACATATCCGCCCCGGACGATGGCCGCATTGGGCACGGTCAGGGCATTGGCGGCCTCGGCCACCACGATCTCGGCGTTGGCGTTCATGCCGGGGCGCAGGCCGTCGGTCTCGTCAATGCGGATGGTCACCGGGTAGGTGGTGGTGCCGCCGTTGGAAGTGCCCTTCATGGAGACGCGGGTCACAGTGCCCACATAGTTCTTATCCTGCACGGCATCGGCTGTGATCTGCACCTTCTGGCCCACAGTCAGGGAGCTGATCTGCAGCTCGTCCACATTGATGACCATTTCCAGATAGCTCAGGTCATAGATGACGCAGAGGGTATCGCCGGATTTGACCGCATCGCCCACCTTGGCATCCTTTTCAATGATGGTGCCGCTGATGGGAGAAGTTACGGTATAGTTGGCCATGGTATCCTGCAGGTTCTGCAGGGAGATCTCAGCGCTGCGCAGGGTCTCAGAGGCAGACTGGATGCTCTCGGTCAGGTCATCGCCGCTCAGCTCGATCAGGATATCGTCCTTGGCAACGGTCTGGCCCTCCTGCACATGGATGGAGGTCACGGTGCCTGCGGCCTGTGCGGTCAGGGTACGCTCTGCCTGATAGCCAAAGGTAGCAGAACCGATGGAGCTGATCCCGTTGATGGAGGCGGTGGCCGCCTGCGCGGTGGTCAGGCCGCCTGCATTCCGCACGGCAATGGTCACGGTGCGGGTGAGCAGGTTGCCGGTGCTCAGTGCATCCGTTCCGGTCACGCTGGTCACGGTGCCGTCCAGCTGCTCAAAGGTGCCGTCCAGCGTCACCTGGGCGGTCTGGCCCACGCTGAAATTGGCGGCATCGGCGGCGGGGAATTCCAGCGTCAGCAGCATTTTGGAGCTGTCGCGGATGACGGCGACCTCCTGCCCGCTGGTCACCTCGTCGCCCTTGGCGACCTTCAGGGTGCTCACGGTGCCATCCACCTCGGCACGCACATACTGGCGGTCCACCACCTTGTCATAGCTGCGCTGTGCCTGCTGCATGGCGATCTCAGCCTTTTCAAAATTGGTGGAAGCATCCGAGCTGTCCAGCGTGTAGAGGATGCTCCCCTCATCCAGCACGTCGCCCTCCTCAAACTCGCCGGTGAGCACCTTGCCCTCCACCAGAGATTTCACGGTGTAGGTGTTGGCAGGGTTCAGGGTGCCGGTGCCGCTCAGGGTGTTGGAGACATCCCGCACTTCAGGGCTGGCTTCCAGATAGCTGGGGTCCACGGCTGTGGTGCTGGCGCTCTTGGGCTTGAGCAAAAACACACCGCCCGCGATCACCACACAGACCACCGGCACGAGCCATTTCCAGTTCTTCTGCAAAAACAGCACCGGGGCCTTGGCAGTCTGTGCCGCAGGCGTTTCCGCACCCGGGTTCTCCGCGCCGTCCTTCTTCTTATTCCAGATCATCATGTTCCTCCTATCAGATTCAGGCCCGCCGGAGGGCGGCCTGTCAGATTCCTTTCCTATGTATAGGTGTAGTGTATCGCATTTTGCCCGGATACACAAGCGTCCAAATTTCGTTTGAACGCTTTTCAGCAAATTTTCACAGATTGTAAACCTTTGCGCAAATCGCAAGTTGACCTGCCTGCCGCTTTCTGGTTTAATCGGGACGTTGTTTGTACCAAATCAGAGGAGGATTTTTTCTATGAATCAGAACAGTAAGTTCTCGGTGCGCGATATCTGCTACGCGGGCCTGTTTGCCGCCGTCATCGCCGTGATGGCACAGATCTCCATCCCCATGCCGCTGGGCGTACCCATGACCATGCAGACCTTCGCCATCACGCTGGCTGCCGTGGTGCTGGGCTCCAAGCTGTCCGCCATTGCCACGCTCGTTTACCTGCTGCTGGGTGCTGTGGGCGTGCCCGTGCTGGCCAACTTCTCCGGCGGCATCGACAAGTTTGTCGGCCCCACCGGCGGCTTCCTGATCTCCTTCCCCATCATGGCCTACATCATCGGCCTGGGCGTGGAGCACAGGGATGCCTTCAAGGGTGCTTTCCCCGTGGCGGTTGTCGTGGGCACTGTGGTCAACTATATCGTGGGTGTCATCCTGTTCGTGATCGTCGCCCACAGCACCGTGTCTGTGGCCGTTTCTGCCTGCGTTCTTCCCTTCATCCCCACCGCCATCATCAAGGCTGTGCTGGCCTGCGTGCTGGGCCTGAACATCCGGAAGCGGATCCCGGGGGTAAAAAAAGCATGAGCATCGTACTGCGCCCGCATCACCTGCTCTGCACTCAGGGCTACTCCGGCCATGGCTACAGCGAAGCCTTTGTGGAGCACATGAACGATGTCGTCCACCAGCTGCGGGAGGTGCCCGGGACGAAGATCCAGCTCACCTTCTCCACCGACACCCTCTGTTCCTGCTGCCCCAACAAGCTGGGCACCGACCTGTGCGACACGCAGGAAAAGGTCAAGCGGTACGACCGCAAGACCGTGGAGTATTTCGGGCTGGAGGAAAAGGAATACGACTACCAGGCCCTCATCCGGGAGATCGATGCCAAAGCCACCCCCGAGATGCTGGCCGATATCTGCCGGGACTGCTGCTGGTTCCCCATCAGCGCCTGCTGCAAGAATATCTGCGAAGGCAAATACGTGAAATAACATTTTCCCCTATACAACAGGCCGCCGTGCAGGAGATGATCCTGCACGGCGGCCTCTTTGTTTTATTCTGTTTCTGCGGCCTGCACCGTTACATAGACCCCGGCGGGGACACAGGCGGCCCAGGCATCCTGCTCGCTCAGCCAGCCGAATTGCTCGCACACATGGTCCGGGCACTGACTGTCGAGGAAGGCGATGGCCCCATCCTTTACCTGCAGATGTACGATATAATCGCCCACATCATACAGATAATCGTGGTCCTCGTCCAGCGGGATCGTTTCGGTGATGCCGTCGCCGAAATCGACCACGGCCACCAGCGGCTCCGCTTTGGGGGCGTTGGCACGGTACAGCACGAACAGGAGTGCTGCAGCGGCCAGCACCACGGCCGCAAAGATCAGATTTTTCTGCCAGCTTTTCAGGCGTTTCATGCAGCGTACTTGCTGGCAGCAGCACCGGCAATGCGGCCAAAGACGGTAAAGTCTGCCACAGCGTTGCCGCCCAGGCGGTTTGCACCGTGGACACCGCCGGTCACCTCACCTGCTGCGAACAGGCCGGGGATGACCTCGCCGTTCTCGTTCAGGACTTCGGTGTTGGTGTTGATCTTCAGGCCGCCCATGGTGTGATGCACACCTGCGGTGACCTTGATGGCATAGTAGGGAGCGGTATCCAGCTTGTTTGCAAAGCTGGTGCGGCCAAAGTCGGGGTCGTTCTTGGCCTCAACATAGCCGTTCCAGGTGTTCATGGTCTCGGCAAAAGCAGCCTCATCAACGCCCATTGCCTTGCCCAGTTCCTCATAGGTCTCACCGGTCACGGTGTAGCCCTTCTTGATGTAGCCCTGAATGACGCTGGAGGCATCCACCATAGCCTGATCCACCACCAGCCAGCTGTAGCTGCCGGTCTGAGCGATCTCAGCGGCGGAAACCACATCACGGGTACCGACTTCATCAATGAAGCGCTTGCCCTCGGCATTGATCAGCACAGCGCCGTCGCCGCGCAGACCCTCGGTGATCAGGGCAGCGGTGTTTGCCTCCACGGTGGGGTGGATCTGGATCTGATCCATATCCACGGTGTCAGCACCGATGGCCTGTGCCATCTTGATGCCCTGGCCCAGGATGCCGGGGGCGTTGGTGGTCATAAAGCCCTTCAGCTCGGGTTTGTACTCAACGACCATATCGAGATTTGCGCCGAAACCGCCGGTGGTCAGCACTACAGCCTTGGCATTGATGGTGATGGTCTCACCGGAAGCACCGGTGGCCTTGATGCCAACAGCAGCGCCGTTGTCATCGGTCAGGATCTCGGTGGCGGTGGTGTTCAGCATCATCTGGACACCAGCCTTCTCACAGTTTTCCTCCAGCAGGGGGATCATGTAGGAACCGACGGAAACGGTCTTGCCCTCTGCGTTCACAGGGCGATGGATGCGCTTGACGGATGCGCCGCCGAAGCTGGAAACACTGTGCAGGGTGATGCCCTGCTCGTCCAGCCAGTCGATGGCATCAGCGCTGTTGGAGCACAGGGTCTCCACCAGAGCAGGGTCATTGACACCCTTGCCGCCGATCATGGTATCCAGCTCCATCAGATCAACGCTGTCAAAGTAGCCGGTGGGGTTGGCCTGGTAGGCAGCCCACTGCTCGGCCACGGTAGCAGCCAGAGCGGTGATGGTCTCGTTGTCAGCATACTTTTCAGCAGCAGCCTTCAGGGTCTTTTCGACACCTGCGCCTTCGGCAAACTCGTTCTCATCCTGATACACGGTCTTGCCGGCGTTCATGCCGCCGGTAGCGCGCACGGAGTTGCCGCCCACCACGGGCTGGCTCTCCACGATGACAACGCTCTTGCCCTCGCTGGTAGCAGTCAGGGCAGCGGTCATGCCTGCGCCGCCTGCGCCCACGATGACGATGTCGGTATCAACGGTAGAATCCTCAGCAGGCTCAGCGTTGTTCTCCACAGCGGTCTGGAAATCCTCAGGCTTCAGACCAGCAGCGGTGATGGCAGCAGCGGCTGCTTCCTTGATGGCATTGGAGGTGATGGTAGCACCGGACACGCCGTCCACGGCGATGCTGCCGCTCTCGGCGATCTCGCCGGGCAGCTGCTCGATTGCCTTGGAGCCCACGCCCTCGGTCTCATCGGCACCCTCAGCGGTGCAGCCGGTGATCTTGCCGTCGGTCAGGGTCAGGGTAACGGTAACATCGCCGCCAAAGCCCTTGGCAGTGCCGGTAAAATCGCCGGTAGCACCCGCGCCGGTGGTGGAGGCGGGCTTGCTGCCGCAGCCGTAGCCCAGCAGGCTCACTGCAACGACAGCGGCCATGGCCAGCGCTGCAATGCTCTGTTTCATCTTCGTGTTTTTCATGGTTTCTTCTTTTTCCTTCTCAGTTGAACCAATGTTGCAGGCAGTTAGCCTGCGCGAACATATTTCAGCATAAAAAGGGGGCTGCCCATTCGGAAGGCAGCCCCCTTTGCCGAACCAGGAAAAGATCAGGCGTTGGCCTGTGCAGCAGCAACAGCGCAGGCAACGGTAGCGCCGACCATGGGGTTGTTGCCCATGCCGATCAGGCCCATCATCTCAACGTGTGCGGGCACGGAGGAGGAACCTGCGAACTGAGCATCACCATGGACGCGGCCCAGAGAGTCGGTCAGGCCATAGCTTGCGGGGCCTGCAGCCACGTTATCGGGGTGCAGGGTACGGCCCGTGCCGCCGCCGGAAGCAACGGAGAAGTACTTCTTGCCGTTCTCGATGGCCCACTTCTTATAGGTACCTGCAACCAGGTGCTGGAAGCGGACGGGGTTGGTGGAGTTGCCGGTGATGGAGCACTGAACGTCCTCCTTCTTCATAATGGCAACGCCTTCCATCACGTCGTTTGCGCCGTAGCACTTGACAGCAGCGCGCTCACCCTCGGAGAAGGGGATCTCCTTGACGACCTTCAGGGTCTGGGTGGGGATATCGTACTCGGTCTGCACATAGGTGAAGCCGTTGATACGGGAAATGATGTAAGCTGCATCCTTGCCCAGGCCGTTCAGGATAACACGCAGGGGGGTCTTGCGGACCTTGTTTGCAGTGCGGGCAATGCCAATGGCACCCTCAGCAGCAGCAAAGGACTCGTGGCCTGCCAGGAAAGCGAAGCAGGTGGTGTCCTCGCTCAGCAGGCGAGCGCCCAGATTGCCGTGGCCCAGACCGACCTGACGCTGCTCAGCAACAGAGCCGGGGATGGTGAATGCTTCCAGACCTTCGCCGATGGCAGCAGCGCACTCGGCAGCGTCGGTCAGGCCGCGCTTGACGGCGATGGCGGTGCCCAGGGTGTAAGCCCAGACAGCGTTATCAAAGCAGATGGGCTGCACGCCGCGCACGATCTTGTCGCAGTCGATGCCCTTAGCGAGGAGCATCTCGTTGCAAGCGTCCAGAGACTCCAGGCCGTTGGCCTTCAGGCATGCCTCGATTTTCGGCATACGGCGATCCATAGATTCAAAAGTTGCCATGAGTTGTTCCTCCTCTCTTATTCCTCACGCGGGTCAATGTACTTGACAGCGCCCTGCTCCTTGCTGAAGCGGCCGTAAGTACCCACGTTCTTCTCGTAAGCCTCGTTGGGGGTCTTGCCGTGACGGATATCCTCCATCATCTTGCCCAGCTTGACGAACTGATAGCCGATGACCTCATCGTTGGCATCCAGAGCCAGCTTGTTGATGTAGCCCTCGGTCAGCTCCAGGTAACGGACACCCTTGGCCTTGGTGGAGAAGATGGTGCCGGTCATGGAGCGCAGGCCCTTGCCCAGGTCATCCAGACCTGCGCCGATGGGCAGACCGTCCTCAGAGAAAGCGGTCTGGCTGCGGCCGTAGACGATCTGCAGGAACAACTCGCGCATTGCCACGTTGATGGCATCGCACACCAGGTCGGTGTTCAGAGCTTCCAGAATGGTCTTGCCGGGCAGGATCTCGCCAGCCATAGCGGCAGAATGGGTCATGCCGGAGCAGCCGATGGTCTCCACCAGAGCCTCCTCGATGACGCCGTTCTTGATGTTCAGAGACAGCTTGCAGGTGCCCTGCTGGGGTGCACACCAGCCCACACCATGGGTGTAGCCGCTGATGTCCTTGATCTCATAGGCCTTGACCCATGCGCCCTCTTCGGGGATGGGAGCCGGACCATGCTTAGGACCTTTGGTGATCGGGCACATATTCTGTACTTGCTGCGAATAGGTCATAATCATACTCTCCTTTTGACAAATTGATGCCATTGGCAGGGGGTGTCCTGCCGTTTGCATTGACCGGCTGCGCCGCTCTCTTCCGCGCCACGCCGGTACTACCACGCATGATTTTATTATAGAGAACCTTGGCGGAATTTGCAAGACGTTTTGCGGATTTTTTCACAAGCATTTTTAACGGTTATTCGCAGCTAACTAGCACTTTCACCGCTTTCACTGCCCAGTTCGTCACATTTCTATCATATTTGTCAAAAGGAATATCTTGCGCTGTCCGGTTCAGTTTTTTCTGGGCGGCTGTTGGGCCCTGACAGGCCGGAGCGCCCAGATACACACAAAGCCCGCCGCCGCGCCCGCCATGGCCAGCCAGTGCCGCCCGGTGGCAAGACCCCACAGGTTCGCCGCAAAGGGAAAGGCAAGGCTGCCCACGCTCTGCCCCAGCGCCAGAAAGCCGTAGTTCACCCCGGCGTGGGGCAGGCCGAACAGGTCGGTGGAGAGGGAAGGCAGCACCGCCGCCAGCGCCGAATAACAGAAGGTAAGCCCTGCGTACACAGCCACAACGAGCCAGCCCTGTGCGAACAGGAAGGCCGCCGAAAGCCCCAGCGACACGCCGAACAGGATCAGGTCAGTGGGGCGGCGGCCGATCCGGTCGCTGAGCAGGGGCATCAGCAAGCGGCCCGCCGCACTGCCCACGCTGCCCAGCACCACGCTCCACAGGGCAGCGCCCTCGTCCAGGCCCCGCTCCATGCCCAGCTTTAAGATGATGGGGCTGAACAGCAGCACCGCCGGGGTGGAACAGCAGACCGCTCCGGCGCAGAGCCAGTACTGTTTTGTTCTGAGCATCTGCAGCGGGGCAAGGTCGAGGGCCGGGGTGCCCTTTCCCCTGCCCTGCTCCTCGGGCTTCTGCTTTGCCGGGGGCGGGTCGGTGAGCAGGGCGCTGCCCACCAGGCAGACCGGCAGCGTGAGTGCCCCCAGCGCCCAGAACGCCCCCCGGATCCCCTGCACCGGACCAAAGCCCTTCAGCGCCGTGCGGACGAATCCGGTCAGGAACGCACCGCTCAGGCCCACCGCGCCGCCAATGACCCCCGTGGCAAGGCCCTTGCGCCCGGCGTACCATTTCTGGGCACAGGACTGGATGGACGGGTAGAGAAACGCCGTGCCCAGCCCCGCCGGAATGCTGAACACTGCCCAGAACCATGCCCCCTTTTCCCCGGGCAGGAGGGCCGCCGCAAAGAACCCGCCGCAGAGCAGGCCGGTGCCCCACAGCGCCGCGCAGCGCGGGCCTTTTTTATCCTGCAAAAAACCGCCGATGACGCATCCCACCCCGAACGCTGCGATCAGGATGCCGAACGCATAGCCAGCGCCGTCCTCGGTCAGGCTGAACTCGTCCATCACCGGCTGCTGGAACACGCCCCACGCCGCAGGCAGGCCCGTCAGGATCTGAATGGCCGCCCCCGCCGCCAGGATCGCCCAGGGGTGGCGCGCTGTAAACTGCTTCATCTGTTTTATCACCTCGTTCTGTCAGTGTGCCCTTTTTCATTGACAAAACGGCATGATTCTTTATAATTAAAGATGTTCAAATTAAAATAACTTCACCCTCTCCGTCAGTGCTGACGCACTGCCACCTCCCCCAAAGGGGAGGCT
>ENA-OQDL01000097-OQDL01000097.1-human-gut-metagenome-genome-assembly--contig:-NODE-97-length-55425-cov-16.693045_pt1 | contig 55425 bp, 40 predicted proteins | sample MGYA00242782_ERZ504609 | MGnify/ENA primary metagenome ERZ504609 (study PRJEB26092, sample SAMD00036320) | human gut metagenome | host: Homo sapiens | study: EMG produced TPA metagenomics assembly of... | reverse complement strand
CTGATTCTGACCTTCCTGCTCCCTTATGGCATGGTCGTTGCCGAGCTCGGCACTACCTATGACGGTGAGGGTGGCATTTACGACTGGGTACGCGATGGCCTGGGCGACAAGTGGGGCGCCCGCATTTCGTACTACTACTGGGTTAACTACCCGCTGTGGATTGCCTCGCTGGCCACTATGTTCCCGGACATTTTGGGCATGGTCTTTGGCGTCGAGTTCAATCTGATTGCCAAGATTGGTATCGACCTTGCCTTTGTGTGGATCGTCTATCTTATGGGTCGCTCCAAGGCTGCCGACTCCGAGTGGGTCCTGAACGGCGGCGCCATCATCAAGGTTGCCGTTGCCGTTATCGTCGGCGCTTTGGGCATCTGGTACGCCATGGAGAACGGCTTTGCGAACGATATGTCCGCTGCCACCTTCTTGCCCGAGCTCACCAACACCAACGCGCTTGGCTACCTGTCGATCATCATCTTTAACTTCATGGGCTTCGAGGTCATCTGCACCATGACCGACGATATGGCCGATCCCGCTCGCGATATCCCCAAGGCTATCATCGTCGGCGGCCTGTCCATCGCCGTGATCTACTTGTTCGCTGGCTTTGGCATCGGCGCTGCTGTGTCGGCCGATTCCATCGATCCCGACTACGGCATGATCTACGCTGTCCAGACTATTGTGGGCGATTCCATGATCTTTAAGGTCATCTGCATCGCCTTCCTGATCACGCTGTTCGCCAACATGGCTGCCTGGTCCTTCGGCGTCAACTCCGTCGCTCGCTATGCTGCCGAGCATGGCAACATGCCCAAGGTCTTCGCCTCGATGATCTCGGATGACGACATGCCCAACGGCGCCAACCTGGTCAACGCCATCGTTGCCTCCCTGGTGCTGTGCCTGCAGCTGGTTCCCATCGACGCCATCTCCAACGGTGTCTTCTGGATGCTCTTCGGTACCTCCGTTGTCTTCCTGCTGCTGACCTACATCCCGATGTTCCCGGCATTCCTCAACCTTCGTAAGAACGACCCCAACCGTGAGCGTATCTTTACGTTCCCGTTTAAGGGCGCCATGATGAAGGTCATGCTGGCTATTCCCTGCATTGAGCTGATTCTGGCTATCGTTGCAACGCTGATTCCGTTCTCTGTCGATGAGATTGGCGATAAGGTCCCGATGATCGTCATCTTCATCGTGCTCTTGCTTATTGGCGAGGTTGTCCGCGTCGTCAGTGCTAAGGGCCGCGAGACCGAGTACAAGGGTCTCACTCCCGAGCTGGCTGCTCAGCGCCTCGCTGAGGAGTCCGAGGAGGACTAGAGCACCCGGATTCGGGGCTCCAACCTTCCTCGCGTACCAACGTACGCTTCGTCGGGCTTGTCGCTCCCGACTCGGGACGCTCTAGCCTCTTCGGAGGCGTGCCCAAGCAACAGGTTTGCTAACCTTTCTCTGAGGTGGGTGTGAGCTATTGCTCCGGTAACCACCGCCCGCCCCAATCTCTCTTCCGTATCCTTCGTGCGTTTTGTCTCCGCGCACCGGGTTACGTCGTCGCTTGCCGGTGCGACATCCGTGAAAACCGGTGCCAGGCGCCCCGACCTTTGCCGGGGAATGGGCGCCTACCATCTCTTGGTTTTAGGCTGAGGGTAACCCGCCCGCAGCAAGCGATCGTTCGATTTGGAGGAAATCTTATGCGTACGATCACCGAGTCCGAGTCCACCCCTAAGGCCGACGGCTTCTTTATGCCCGCTGAGTTCGCTCCGCAGGATCGCGTGTGGATGGGTTGGCCCCACCGCACCGACACCTGGGCCCACGGCGCCAAGCCGGCTCAGAAGCAGTATGCCGCCATCGCTCGCGCCATCGCCGAGTTCACCCCGGTCACCATGTGCGCAAACCAGGCCGACTACGCCAACTGCAAGGCCGCCTTTGAGGAAGACGAGAACGTCACCGTTATCGAGATGACCACCGACGACGCTTGGTTCCGCGACACCGCTGCCACTTTTGTTATCAATGGCAAGGGCGATAAGCGCGCCAACCACTGGCACTTCAACGCCTACGGCGGCCTCGTCGACGGCCTCTATTTCCCGTGGGACAAGGACGAGCAGATTGCCCTTAAGATGGCTGAGCTTTCCGGCTGCCGTCGCTATCGTCCCGATGACATGATCCTCGAGGGCGGCTCCATTACCGTCGACGGCGAAGGCACCGTGGTCGTGACCGACCAGTGCCTGCTTTCCCCGGGCCGCACCTGCTCTGCGGTTCTGGAGGAGGAAGAGGATCCCGAGTCCATCTGGCCCAAGTTCCACAAGAAGTTTGAGCCCTGGAGTGAGGAACTTCGCGCCTATATGGACGAGCACCTCAAGGATTACCTGGGTGTCGAGAAGGTCATCTGGGTTAAGGAGGGCATCGACCCCGAGGAGACCAACGGCCACATCGATGATGTCGCTACGTTCATCGCTCCGGGCGTCATGGCCTGCATCTGGACCGACGATCCCGAGTATCCGTTCTACGAGCAATGCCATGCTGTCTACGAGACCCTTTCCAACGCCGTTGACGCCAAGGGCCGCAAGATGAAGGTCTACAAGCTCTGCATGCCTGTGAACCCGCTGTTCATGGACCAGGCTTCCTGCGACACCATCGACGCCGACGAGAACGCCGAGCCGCGCGTTGCCAACGAGCCGCTGATCGCCTCCTACATGAACTACCTGGTCACCAACCACGGCGTTATCGTCCCGCAGTACGGCGACGAGAACGATCAGCTTGCCGTTGACACGCTCCAGAAGATCTACGACGAGGTCTGGGGCGAGGGCGTCTACAAGTGCGTCGGCGTTCAGTCCGAGCAGGTCGTCTTCGGTGGCGGAAATATCCACTGCATTACGCAGCAGGAGCCCTCGGCGTAACTGTCTGTCTTCCCGAGGCACGGCACCTTGCCCTTCAATCGTCGGGCATGACCCTTAAGGTCTATGCCCTCCTCTTTCGCGGGAATCTGCCGCACCTCGGAAACCCAGCCGATCAATCGGACCGACGTAGCTAGCTATCGCATTAGTCATTGGTGCCAACCCTGGCAACAATGCAGGTCGAAAAACGTCAGCGAAAACCCGCCAGAGCGAGCAAGGTGCCTTGAAACGAGGCGGCATTGATCTTTTGATCATGCCGCCGAAGTTGAAAGGCAGATTGCCGTTCTGGCGGGTTTGCAGCGTCGAGCCGTTACGCGGTTTGGTAAAACCGCGTAGCTAAATACGTTCCGCGATCTCGTGGATGAGGTAGTCGGTCTTTTCCCAGCCCAGGCACGGGTCGGTGATCGACTTGCCAAAGACGCCGCCGTCGACCGGCTGGTTGCCGTCCTCCAGGTAGGACTCGATCATAAAGCCCTTGACCAGCTTGGAGATGGATTCGTTGCGGCGGCAGCTGTCGAGCACCTCCTTGCAAATGCGATACTGCTCCAGCGGACGCTTGCCCGAGTTGTCATGGTTGCAGTCGATGACCGCTGCCGGATTGGCATAGCCGGCATGCTCGGTATAGCGTTCGGCCAAGCGTTCCAGGTGTTCGTAGTGGTAGTTGGGGTAGGTGCGCCCATCGAGACCGATGTAGCCACGCATAACGGCGTGTGCGAGCGGATTGCCGTCGCACTCGACCTCCCAGTTGCGGAAGATGAAGCTCTGGTGCGCCTGGGCGGCGTAAATGGAGTTGAGCATAACGGTGGTAGAGCCGGCAGTGGGATTCTTCATGCCGACGGGTACCGAAATGCCGCTCGACACCAGGCGATGCTCTTGGTTCTCGACCGAGCGTGCGCCCACGGCAACATAGCTCAGCAGGTCAACGAGGTATTGGTAGTTGGACGGGTAGAGCATCTCATCGGCGGTAAAGAAGCCGGTCTCCTCGATGACGCGCAGGTGCATGTGGCGGATGGCCTTGACGCCCTCGAGCAGGTCGTCGGGAGCCTCGGGGTTGGGGTTGTGCAGAAGACCCTTGTAGCCGGTGCCCTTGGTGCGCGGCTTATTGGTGTAGACGCGCGGAATGATGATGAGCTTGTCCTTGACCTCCTCGGCGGTCTTGGCCAGTCGGTTCATGTACTCAAGCACCGAATCCTCGCGGTCGGCAGAGCACGGGCCGATGATGAGCACCTTGCGTGCGTCCTCGCCGGTAAAGACTTTGGCGACCTCGGCGTCAAATGCCTGCTTTTTGGCGGTAAGCTCGGCAGAAAGCGGCATTTCCTCGCGGATCTCCATGGGGATCGGCAGCCTGCGTTTGAATTCCATGGCCATAGGGGCCTCCTCAATCTATAGAAAGAGCAATAAGCGTATTGTCGAGTGTTCGGCATTATCCGCTGTCGCACGCTAAAGTGCAAGCCCTTGTCACCCCGAAACCGACCAAAAAGGGACAGGTTTATTTTGGTCGGTTTTATCTGGGCAAACGTCGGCGGATGCCGGGAGGGAGCGGCGCCGCGCGGGACCCTAAGGCTGTTGTCGGTTCCCTAGGAAATACCCTGTGGGCAAAAAATGCCAAATATGAGTACGGTTGCTATCTTAGTATCATATTGCCTTCGCAAAATAATAGACATAACAGCAAAATATGTTCATTAACGCAAACACATATAAGTCCGCTATGGTGTTGTTTGATCAATTTAGGGACGCGTGTAAGCCGTGGGAGCGGCATTTGAGGCGGTTTTGGCTGTTACTAAAAAGGTAACAGTACTCATATTTGCCCTTTTTTGCCCACGGGGTCTGGAAAGCGCCGTCAGTGAGGTCTCAGGGAAGGCGTTTCGAGGCTCGAAGGACACAAAACGGGGGTGCAGGTTGTCCTGCGCCCCCGTTTTCTTGGCATTGCGGTTGTTTGCCGCCGGTTTTTACGCCGCTTCGTCGAACTGCGAGTTGTACAGGTCGGCGTAGAAGCCGCCCTGGGCGAGCAGCTCGTCGTGCGTGCCCTTCTCGACGATGTCGCCGTCGCGAATCACCAAGATCACGTCGGCGTTGCGGATCGTGGACAGGCGGTGCGCGATGACAAAGCTGGTGCGGCCCTGCATCAGCGCATCCATGGCGCGCTGAATAAGCTCCTCGGTACGGGTATCGACGTTGGAAGTCGCCTCGTCCAGAATCAGTGCCGGGCGGTCGGCCAAAATGGCACGGGCGATGGTCACGAGCTGGCGCTGACCCTGCGACAGGTTGGTGCCCTCCTCGTTGATCATAAAGTCGTAGCCACCGGCGAGCGTATGAATAAAGTGGTCGCAGCGTGCGGCGCGCGCAGCGGCCTCGACCTCGGCATCGCTCGCGTCGGGGCGTCCGTAGCGGATGTTCTCGCGGATGGTGCCGTTAAACAGCCAGGTGTCCTGCAGCACCATGGCAAACTCGCCGCGCAGTGCCGCGCGGTCCCAGTCGCGCACATCGACGCCCTCGACACGCAGCGAGCCGCCGTCCACGTCGTAGAAGCGCTGCAGCAGCTTAATGAGCGTGGTCTTGCCGGCGCCGGTGGGGCCGACGATGGCGATGGTCTGGCCGGGCTGCGCCTCGCAGCTAAAGTCGTGGATGATGGTCTTGTCGGGCGTGTAGCCAAACTTCACATGGTCAAACTCCACGTGGCCGGGGCGCTTCTCAGGGATCTGCGCGTCGGCCTTCTGCTCCTCCTCGGGTGCGGCCAAAAACTCAAACACACGCTCGGTGGCAGCTGCCATCGACTGCATCGTGTTGCTCACGTTGCCCAGCTGCTGCACGGGTTGCGTAAAGTTGCGCACGTACTGGATAAAGCTCTGGATGTCGCCGGGCGTGGCATTGCCGGTCAGCGCGAGCTGCGCGCCCACCACGACAACGCCCACGTAACCCATGTTGCCCACCAGGCTCATAAGCGGCATCATCAGGCCCGACAGGAACTGCGAACGCCAGCCACTAATAAACAGGCGGTCGTTTTGACGGTCGAACTCCTCGATTGAGACCTCGGCGCGGTCGAACACCTGAATGACGTTTTGACCGGCAAAGTCCTCCTCGATAATGCCGTTGACGGCGCCCAGAACCTGCTGTTGCTCGCGGAAGTACGGCTGCGAGAAGTGAATCATTACGGTCAGGATAATCGCGGCTGCCGGCAGCGTGAGCACGGTGACGCCGGTGAGCGGCAGGCTGATCGAAAGCATCATGACGAGCACGCCGATAATCTGCGTTACCGACGTGATGAGCTGCGTCACGCTCTGGTTGAGCGACTGACCCAGCGTATCGACATCGTTGGTGATGCGGCTGAGTACGTCTCCCTTGCTGTGGCCGTTGAAGTAACTCATCGGCACGACGGCAATCTTGGCGGCGATTTCCTTGCGCATGCGGTAGCAGATCTTTTGCGTGACGCCGGTCATGAGCCAGCCCTGGACCAGGCTGCAGACAGAGCTCGCCAGATACAGGCAGAGCAAAAAGCCGAGCGTCTTGGCGATCCAGTCAAAGTCAACGTCGCCGGTGCCGTTGACCTTGGCGACCAGGCCTTCGAACAGCTTGGTCGTAACCTGGCCGAGCACCTTGGGTCCCACAATGTTAAAGATGACCGAGCACACGGCAAAGGCGACGGCGGCAAACACGGCAATCTTGTGCTGGCCGATATAGCCGAGCAGCTGCCTCATGGTGCCCTTAAAGTCCTTGGCCTTTTCGCCGCGACGCATGCCGCCCATGCGGCCCATGGGTCCACGCTGACGGGTGGGCTTGGGAATTTGGGTCTTGGTCTCGTCTGCCATTAGTGCTCGCCTCCTTCCGTAACGGCTGCAATTTCTTCTTGGGTAAGCCCCAGCTCCTCGGCGGAAAGCTGCGACTGTGCGATTTCCAGGTACGCCGGGCAGCTGCGCAGTAGCTCCTCGTGCGTGCCGGTGCCCACTACGTGACCGTCGTCGAGTACGATGATCTGGTCGGCGTGCATGATGGTCGCGATGCGTTGTGCCACGACCACGAGCGCGGCGTCGGTGACGTTTTTGGCCAGCTCCTCGCGCAGGCGCGCGTCGGTCTTGTAGTCAAGCGCGCTAAACGAGTCGTCGAACACCACGACCTCGGGCTTTTTGGCCAGGGCGCGGGCGATGGCCAGACGCTGGCGCTGACCGCCCGAAACATTGGAGCCACCCTGGCTGATGGGGGAGTCGTAACCGCCCTCGCGCTCGGCGATAAAGTCCTCGGCCTGGGCGATGCGCGCGGCCTGGTGCATGTCATCGTCGCTTACCATGTCGCCGGCAAACTTGAGGTTGCTCTTGACAGTGCCCGAGAACAGGCGACCCTGCTGCGGGATGTAACCAATGCGGCGGCGCAGTTCGGAAAGGGTCATGTCGCGCACGTCGATGCCGTCGAGCGAAATGCTGCCGCCCGTGACGTCGTACAGGCGCGGAATCAACTGCACGAGCGTGGACTTGCCCGAGCCCGTGGAGCCAATGATGCCGAGCATCTGACCGGCATGCGTGGTGAAGTTCACGCCGCTGATGACGTCGGCACGGGCATCGGGATACTGGAAGCTCACGTCGCGGAAGGTGAGCTCACCGCGCGGCGCGCTGGCCGCGGGCAGTTTGGGCGAGACAGGGTCGTTGATGCTCGTGGGGCAGGTGATGACCTCTTCCACGCGCTCGGCTGCGACCTCGGCACGGGGCAGAATGACCGACACCATGGTGAGGATCATAAACGCCATGACGATCTGCATGGTGTAGGAGATAAACGCCATCATGTTGCCGACCTGCATCACGCCGTCGGACACGCCCTGCGCGCCAAACCAGACGATAAGCACGGTGATGCAGTTCATGACAAGCATCATGAGCGGCATCATAAAGCTCATGGCGCGGTTGGTGTAGAGCTGCGTGGTCATCAGGTCGAGCGAAGCCTTGTCAAAACGCTCGAGCTCATGTTCCTCGCGGTTGAACGAGCGGATGGGCATAAGGCCGTCGAGCAGCTCGCGGGCGGTAAGGTTCACGCGGTCCACAAAGCTCTGCATCTTTTTGAACTTGGGCATGGTGAGGCCCATGAGCACGCCGACAACGGCCGAAACCGCGATGATGGCCACGGCGATGGTCCACTCCAGGCCGGTGTGGTTGGCCAGGACGCGCATAACGGCGACGATGCCCATGACGGGGGCCATCAGGCACATGCGGATAAACAGGGTTGCGGCCATCTGGATCTGCTGAATGTCGTTGGTGCAGCGGGTGATGAGCGAGGCCTGGCTAAACTTGCCCACCTCGGCCGGCGAGAAGTGCATAACCTTGTTGAAGGTCTCGCGGCGCAGGTCGCGGGCGATGGAGCAGGCGGTGCGCGAAGCCACGGCACCGGTCAGGATGGTGGCGACGAGCGAGATCAGGCACAGACCAAACATCGTGGTCGCCATGCGGCCCAGGTAGGCGTTCTGCACGTCGGCGGGGTCGATGCCCTGCGCCTTGTACTCGTCTTGCACATAGCTCACGGCGCGTTGGGTCACGATGGAGCCCGACATGGAGCCCATTTTATCCGCCATTTCGTTGGCGCCCTCGACGAGCTTGCTTTGGTCTACCAGACCGCCCTCGACACCCAGGCGCAGGCTCTTCATGGTGATCTTACCGCCGTCGGCATCAATCTGCTTTTGCATGTTCTGCGCCGCTGCGGCCTTCTGCTGCATCTCGGCGAGCTGCTCGGGCGTCATCGCCGCCATCTGCTCGGGGGTGGGCATGGCCTGGGCGGCGTCGCTGTCTTTTTCGCCGGACGTGCCGGTCATGTCGCCCATGGAGTCGGCGTCAATGCCCTGGTTGAACGAAAGTACGACAGTCTCGGGCAGGCTCATAATGTCGGCAATCTTGCCTCCATCGGCACGCTCTTCCTCGGTGCCCTTGTACGCTCGAATGCCGTTTTTGCCAGCCTTGCTAAACACGGCCTCCACAGCCTTGGCGTCCTTGGCGCTCATAAAGAGTTCGAGGTCGTCGAGCGATTCGGCGCGAATGGTGTCGGGCACGGGCGAGGCAATACCGCCTTGCTGCACGCCCACGTCGACGATGTCGCTCATATAGGTAGGCAGCGCCAGATCGGCGTTGCAGCTGATTACGATGAGTACGATAGCTGCGAGTAGTGCCAGGATATGCTTTTTAAAGAGCTTGAGAATCCTCACTCGGCATCTCTCCTTTCTTGATTGCGGTCGATAATTTCGTTGGCACGTCTTAGAAGGCGCACCATCTCTTGGGTATCTGTTTCGCCGAGCTGCTCGAGGAAGGCCGCGGTGCGGTCCTCGAATTCCCGGCGTTTGATTTCGATGACCTGGAATCCCTTGTCGGTCACCGTGACGTGTACGCGACGACGGTCGCTCTTTGAGTGCTCGCGCTCGACCCAACCCTTGGCCTCGAGGGCGCGCAGGATATTGGCGATACGGGCGCTCGAAACCCAGGCACGATCGGCGAGTTCGCTCGGTGTGAGTGAGCCGCCGGCGCGCATGAGGGCGCGCATGACGGCCATCTCGCCGCCGAGAGCTTTGTCCGCAAAGCGCGAAATTCGCTGATGCATGCTGCCAAACTCAGTTAAGAGCTGACGCCCAAGCTCATGGAAATCGGTATCTTCCATCGAAAACCCCTAACACTAGAAACTATTTCCGGTGAAAGATGATACCCTTGCACGCGCACCCTATACGGTAGATTTTTGGGTCATGCCTAGAAAACAATCTTTAGGCGACCTCCGTACACCGTCGGTATCAGCAAAGTTAGGGGTAGATCTCTGGGCATGTCCCAAAAAAAATACCTGGTTGCTAGGTAATATAAAGAGCGTATAAAGAATTAAAATAATTCAATAATTGTAGCGTTTCAAAGAACTATTATGCACGCGGTTAGGCGAGGGGTTGTCACCACCATGACGACTGGGACTCATATAATCGCCACGTGCGATGCTCCAACTTCCCGCGAGGAGACACCTTATATAAAGGGGGATGGAGTCATGGCATTTGACTTCACGGGCAAGACCGCGATTGTCACGGGCGGCACTCAGGGCATTGGCCTCGAGATCGCCAAGGGCATCGTCGCGGGCGGCGGACATGTCGCGCTCATCGCAAGGAACGCTGCTAAGGGCGAGGCCGCGGTGGCCGAGCTTGGCGAGGGCAACAAGTTCTATCAGCTCGATGTCGCCGATGCACCCAAGGCGCGCGAGACTGTCGAGCAGATTTTTACGGACCTGCCGCAAACCAACATCCTGATCAACTGCGCTGGCGTCATCAGCACCAAGAAGTTCGATGAGATCGATGACACCGAGTGGCGTCGCACCATCGACATCAACCTCAACGGCACCTTTACCATGATGAACGCCGTGTACCCGCACTTTAAGGCGGCCCATGCCGGCACTATCGTCAACGTGAGTTCCGTTGCTGGCAAGATCGGCGGTGGCCTGCTCGGCACCGCGGCCTACGCGAGCTCCAAGGCCGGTGTTAACGGTCTAACCAAGGCAGTCGCCAAGGAAGGCGGCAAGTTTGGCGTTCGCTGCAACGCCGTGTGCCCGTCGCTCACCCTTACTGATATGACCTCGATTCTCTCTGACGAGAACTCTCAGCGCATCATCAACGGTATTCCTCTGGGCCGCGCCGCCCAGGCCAGCGAGCCTGCGCAGATGGTGCTGTTCTTCGCTTCCGATCTCGCCAGCTTCGTGAACGGCGAGATCGGTGACTGCGACGGCGGCATCGTCCTGGACGGGTAATACCCCGCGACGATTATTCGGCGACGGCTCCTGCGACTCGGGACCGTCGCCTTCTTTCTGACATAGGCGCGTGCGGCTACGATTCGCATGCATCCAAAGGAGATATATATGAGTGAATCGACTGCGGTGGAGGCGCCGGCGGCAAAGGAGCCGTTCTTTAAGATGTCCTCCATCCCGGGTGCCAATATTTTGGTGCCGCTTTTGCTGGGCTGCCTGCTCAACACGCTATTCCCTGACCTGTTCAAAACGCTCGGCAGCTTTACGCTTGGCATGACCCAGCAGGGCGCTGGCCCGCTCGTGGGCGCTTTTTTGCTCATCGTCGGTACGACGATTTCGTTTAAGAGCGCTCCTGCCGCCGCTGCCCGCGGCGCCATCATCATCGCCGTCAAGCAGATCGTGGTCGTTGCCATGTCGCTGCTCATCCTTTATATGTTCAACGACAACTTGTTTGGCATCTCTGCCATGGTGATGCTGGCGGCTTGCACCGGCGCCAACAACGCTATGTATGCTGGGCTGATGGGTACCATGGGCAACGAGGCTGAGCGTGGCGCTGTCGCCATCACCACGCTGGTTGTCGGCCCTCCGGTCACGATGATCGTGCTCGGCGCTGCCGGCCAGGCCCCGATCGGCTGGTCGCTCGTGGGCGCCATTCTGCCGATCGTCGTCGGCATTATTCTGGGTAACCTGTTCCCCAGCTTTAAGAAGATGATGGCACCGGCACTTTCCGCCATCATCGTGCTCGTCTTCTTTGCCATGGGCTCGACCATGACTTTTGGCCAGCTTATCAACGGCGGTCTTCCCGGCATCCTGCTCGGCGTGATCTGCTCGGTGATCTTTGCAATTCCCGTCATCGCGGTCGATAAGCTCACGGGCGGTACGGGTGTCGCAGGTGCGGCCATTTCGAGCTGCGCCGGAGCCAATGTGGCCACGCCTGCTGCCATGGCAAGCGTCAACGAGGCCATGTACGGCGGCGCGGTGCTCGCGACGGCCACGGCACAGGTTGCTGCCTGCGCAATCGTTACGGCTATTTTGACCCCGCTGGTCACCAGCTGGTGCTACAAGCATTTTGAGGGCCAGCAGAGCAACGGCAAGGCAACGACCGACAAGGCCTCCGCAGCCGCCTAATGCCAAACGGTAATCAAAGCTAAAAACTAGCTACGCCACAGGGCGGCCACGGGGGATCCCGTGGCCGCCCTGCAGTTTCTGTAGGGTCTTTGGGACACTTTACCCTGATAAAGCTGGCATAACAGCTAGAGTGAACGTCGTACAAAGGCAAGGAAAAAACCAAACAAATCGGTGAACGGTAGTTGTTCACGCTCGCATTTCCTGCGGATTTGTTAAAAATGCCCTAATGGTATAAAAAAAGAAACATATAACAGCCCTGATGAAGGGGGTGGCTATGTTATCCTTCTCAAACGGGTGAAATCTTGGGTTTTGGGTTGCAGTTCCAAGGTGGACAAACGTTTTTCCCTGTACCAACGTGTGGTGAAGAACGGAAGAAGCCGGTAGTGCAAGCCGATAATTCAAGAATTCAATAAGTAGCGGTGTGAGAGAGCGCCGCATTACACGTAACTAGGAGCGTGGTTACACAATGCAGGAGGCATGGGAAGGCTTCAAGGAAGGTATCTGGACGGGAGAGGTTGACGTCCGAGACTTCATCCAGAAGAACTACACCCCCTACGAGGGCGATGAGTCGTTCCTCGTAGGTCCGACCGAGCGTACCAAGGAGCTGTGGGGCGAGGTTCTCGACCTGCTGCTTAAGGAGCGCGAGCAGGGTGGTGTCCTCGATATGGACACCAAGACCGTTACGGGTATCGTGAGCCACCCCGCTGGCTACATCGATAACGCCCACCGCGAGAAGGAGACCATCGTCGGTCTCCAGACTGACAAGCCGCTCAAGCGCGCGCTGCACGTCAACGGTGGTATCCGCATCGCTTGCCAGGCTGCCAGCCAGCACGGCTACAAGGTCGACGAGAACGTTGTTGAGCGCTACACCTTTGAGCGCAAGACCCACAACGCCGGCGTCTTCGATGTTTACACCCCCGAGATGCGTGCTTGCCGCTCGGCTCACATCATCACCGGTCTGCCCGATGGCTATGGCCGCGGCCGCATCATCGGCGACTACCGTCGTGTTGCCCTGTACGGCGTCGACTACCTGATCAAGGACAAGGAGGCCCAGAAGGCTTCCACTCCGACGGTCATGACCGCCGACAACATCCGCGACCGTGAGGAGCTGCAGGAGCAGATCCGCGCCCTCGGCGAGCTCAAGATGATGGCCGAGACCTATGGTTTCGACATTTCCAACCCTGCTACCAACACGCAGGAGGCCATCCAGTGGATGTACTTCGCCTACCTTGCTGCCGTCAAGGAGCAGAACGGCGCCGCTATGTCCATCGGCCGTACCTCTACGTTCATCGACATCTATGCTGAGCGCGACCTTGCCAACGGTACCTTCACCGAGGAGCAGATCCAGGAGTTCGTGGATCACTTCATCATGAAGCTCCGCATGGTCAAGTTTGCCCGTACCCCCGAGTACCAGGCCCTGTTCACCGGCGACCCGCAGTGGGTCACCGAGTCCATCGGCGGCATGGGTGTCGACGGCCGTACGCTCGTTACCAAGATGAGCTACCGCTACCTGCACACGCTCGAGAACATGGGCACCAGCCCCGAGCCCAACATGACCGTTCTGTGGTCGACCCGTCTGCCCGAGAACTTCAAGAAGTTCTGCGCCAAGACTTCTGTCGCCAGCTCCTCGATCCAGTACGAGAACGACGACCTCATGCGCGTTTACCACGGCGACGACTACGGCATCGCCTGCTGCGTGTCCTCCATGCGCATCGGCAAGGAGATGCAGTTCTTCGGCGCCCGCGCCAACCTGGCCAAGTGCCTGCTGTATGCACTCAACGGCGGTGTTGACGAGGTCTCCAAGAAGCAGGTCGGCCCCAAGTATCGCGCCGTCGAGGGCGATACGCTCGATTACGACGACGTTGTGGCCAAGTACAACGACATGATGAAGTGGCTCGCTGGCGTGTACGTCAACTCGCTGAACATCATTCACTACATGCACGACAAGTACTGCTACGAGCGCATCCAGATGGCTCTGCACGACAAGCACGTGCACCGCTGGTTCGCTACGGGCATCGCTGGCCTTTCCGTCGTGGCTGACTCCCTGTCCGCCATCAAGTACGCCAAGGTCCACCCCGTCCGTGACGAGAACGGCATCATCGTCGACTTCGAGACCGAGGGCGAGTTCCCCAAGTACGGTAACGACGACGACCGCGTCGACCAGATCGCTCACGACGTTGTGCACCAGTTCATGGAGTACATCCGCATGAACGATACCTACCGCAACTCCGTGCCTACGACCTCGGTTCTGACCATTACCTCCAACGTCGTGTACGGTAAGAAGACCGGCTCCACGCCCGACGGCCGCAAGGCTGGCCAGCCGTTCGCCCCGGGTGCTAACCCCATGCACAAGCGCGATAGCCACGGCGCCATCGCTTCGCTGTCTTCGGTTTCCAAGCTCCCGTTCCGCGATGCTCAGGACGGCATCTCCAACACCTTCTCCATCATCCCGAGTGCGCTCGGCAAGGAGGACCAGGTGTTCTTTGGCGATATCGACCTTGATCAGCTGGGCGAGTAACTATTGTTAGTGCTATACTAACAATAACGATTACTGATTAGCGCGCCGGTTTCGGCCGGCGCCTATTAATCGAAGGAGACACATTATGAAGGTTTCTGAAGTTTCCGAGACTCAGGCCGATAACCTGGTCCACATGCTCGACGCTTACGCCGAGAAGGGTGGCCACCACCTGAACATCAACGTCTTCAACCGTGAGACGTTGCTCGACGCTCAGGCTCACCCCGAGAAGTACCCGCAGCTGACCATCCGCGTTTCCGGCTATGCCGTGAACTTCCACACGCTCACCAAGGAGCAGCAGGACGAGGTCATTTCGCGTACCTTCCACGACAAGTTCTAAAGGGTTCAACTCCTGTAGGATTACTGGGGCCGGTTTTGGGTTATTTCCCAAAACGTCCTCGGACATGCAAAGAGGCTCCGCTGCGCGCGTTGCGCGGCGGAGCCTCTTTGCGTCCTGCGGGATGTTTTGGAAAATAACCCAAAATCGGCCATGTGGGGTCCTTTGGAGTCACCCTTTAGGCGGAACTCTCCTAATTATTTGGATGAGTCGTTTACTTACTTGTACTGTTACCGTCTTCCCGCTCTTGTTGGGGTATGCTTTGTTCGTATGTAAACGTATGACATGTTGATGGGGGAGGGTGCTATGGCTCGCGAGAGTGCTCGTTCTAAGGATACGGCTAAGCCTGGCATCAAGGAAGTTGCGGCGGTGGCGGGGGTTTCGCCTACTACGGTATCTCGCGTGCTTAATAATCGCGGCTATATTAGCCAAGAGACCCGCGATAAGGTCCATGCCGCGATGAAGCGCATCAACTATACGCCCAACGATATCGCCCGTGCCATGCTCAACGGTCGCCTGAATCTTATCGGTATGATCGTCCCCTATGTCAGCAGTCCGTTTCATGCCCAAGTGGTTCAAGTCATTGAGCATACCCTGGCCGAAAACGGTTTTAAGATGCTGCTGTGCAATAGCGCCAATCGACCCGAGCTTGAGCGCTCTTATATCGACATGCTTCGACGCAATATGGTTGATGGCGTCATCGTCAACTCGCTTAATATCGGTGCCGAGGCGTATGCCGAGATGGGTTTGAGTCTGGTTGGTATCGACTGCGACCTTGGCGAGGCCTCTGTTCAGATTGCGAGCGACAGCTATAGTATCGGCGAACTTGCCACGCGTCGCCTGATCGATGACGGGTGTTCGCGCATCCTGTGCCTGCGCAGCAATAGCCGCATGCGCATGCCTGCCAATAAGCGTACCGATGCCTACCTCGATGTTGTTGAGCAGGCCGGTTTGCCCGCGCTTGTCCGTGAGGTCGAGTTCGTTAAGCCCGACGACGAAAAGAGCGCGGTCGTTGCGAAGATCCTCGATGAGAACCCCGATATTGACGGCATCTTTGCGGGAGACGACACGATGGCGGCTATCTGTCTTAACGTGATGAAGCAGCGCGGCTTGAGCGCTCCGGGCGATATTAAGGTCGTGGGCGCGGATGGTGCCCGCCGCACTATGACGTTTATGCCTGACTTAACAACCGTTCGCCAAGATATCGATCGCATCGGAGAGCTCGCGGCGCAATCCATCATTGCTCTTATTAACGGCGAAAAGCCCGAATCGAATATCAAGCTCCCCGTTGAACTCATTGAGGGTAAAACCGCGTAGTTCATCCCGTGCCAAAAGAATTCCTCAAACACCTCTGATGACCGTTCGCCGGCATATGTCAACCGTTTGCCGACGACTGGAACTGCGAAAAGACGTATTGGTGTGAAAACGTTTGACATATGAAAACGATTGACATATCTTGCAGTTGTACCGAGTTAGTATCTCGTGAGAAAGGAAGTCTCGGATGCACAAGGTGTATTACCAGCCTGAGGGAATTTGGGTAGGCGACATCATGCCGTACGGCGAGGACGGCACGTTCTATCTCTATCATCAGCGTGACACGCGAAACCCCGGACCTTTCGGAGAGCCGTTTGGCTGGGCACTCGCGACAACCAAGGACTTCGTCAATTACAAAGACTTTGGCGAGAGCCTTGAGCGTGGCGGCGACGAGGAAGTCGACCAGTATGTTTATGCCGGCACGGTGTTTAAGGTGGGCGACAAGTACCATGCGCTCTACACTGGTTGCAATCGCGATAAGGTCAAGGCACGCTTGATGAAGCAGGTTCTTCTTCACGCAACGAGTGACGACGCCGTCAAGTGGGAGAAGAACATCGCCGAGACGCTGCTTCCGCCCCAGGAGGGTTACGATGACCGCAACTGGCGCGATCCCTTTGTGCTTTGGGATGAGGAGAACGAAGAGTACATGCTCATCCTCGGCACGCGTGTGGGCGAGGACAAGCGTCTGATGACCGGTCGTCTGGTCAAGTTCACCTCCAAGGACCTGGATACCTGGGAGTTCCAGGGCGACTGGTGGAATCCGGGCCTGTACACCATGTTCGAAATGCCTGATCTCTTTAAGATGGGCGACTGGTGGTATCTGGTGTTCTCCGAGTACAGTGATGGCAACAAGACCCGTTACCGCATGTCTCGCTCTATCAACGGTCCTTGGATCACTCCTGCGGACGATTCCTTCGATGGCCGCGCGTACTATGCCGCGCGTACCGCATTTGATGGCGAGCGCCGCGTTCTCTTTGGTTGGGTTCCTACGCGTGACGAGGGCGGCGACCCCAGCTCTTACCTGTGGGGTGGCACCTTTATGCCTCTCGAGATCGTTCAGCGTGCCGACGGAACGCTCGGCACCAAGCTCCCTGACAGCATGCTTGGCGCCTTTGGCGAGGCTAAGGCAGTCGAGGCCTTTGAGCTTTCCTGCGAGTCGGGCAAGGTCGAGCAGGTGCTCGCCGCGGATGCCGGTTCCACCTATATGCTCGATGCCGACATCGAGCTCGCCGGTGACGCTGCCGGCTTCTCGGTGAAGCTTGCCGAGGACGCCGAGTCCGGTCTTGCCTATGAGTTCCGCGCCAACCTGCGTGAGGGCAAGCTCGAGTTTACGGCGGCCCCCCAGTATCCGTGGTTCCAGGTCAACAACATGGGCCTCGAGCGTCCGTTGTTCTTTAAGGGCGAGGGCACTCATCATGTGCGCCTGGTCGTTGACGACGATATCGCGACCATCTTTGTCGATGATGTTGCGCTTAACGCGCGCTTCTGCAATAAGCAGGGCCAGGGTGTGGCACTGACGGTCACCGACGGTACGCTCAAGTGCGCAAATGCAACGATCGCGTCTCTGTAATGGCATCAAAACGTTTTATGATTTCGTAAGGGAATGGAGAGGAACATGGACTACAAAGTAGTGTCTCAGCAAGTCGTCGATAACGTCGGCGGTCTGGAGAACATCGAGGGCGCCACGCATTGCGTTACGCGTCTGCGTCTGGTGCTCAAGGATACGAGCAAGTACAACAAGGCCGAGCTCGAGAACATCGATGGCGTCAAGGGCGTGCTGTACAACAGCGGCCAGCTCATGATCATCTTCGGTACCGGTACCGTCAACAAGGTCTACGATGAGTTTATGGCTCTGACGGGCGTTAAGGAGATCAGCGCTTCCGAGGTCAAGGGCGCCGAGGCGGACAAGAAGGGCAAGTTCTTCTCGGTCCTCAAGGTATTCTCGGATATCTTTATCCCCATCATTCCCGCTTTCGTCGGCGCTGCTATCATCATCGGCCTTAAGTCGCTGATCGTTGCCAACGGCCTCTTTGGCATGGAGGGCAGCCTTGCCGACCACAGCGAGTTCCTCAAGAACCTCGCAAGCTTCTTTGCCATTATCGCCACCACGTTTGACTACCTGCCTGTCCTGGTTATGTACAGCGCGGTGAAGCGTTTTGGCGGTAACCCGATTCTGGGCATCCTCGTCGGTATCGTCATGGTTCACCCGAGCCTTATGAACCGTAACGCGTTCGTTATGGATCCGTTGGGTGCTGAGTACTGGAACTTTGGTCCGCTCTCCATCCCCATGGTTGCTTTCCAGGGCGGCGTGTTCCCTGCAATCCTGACTGCCTGGTTTATGGCCAAGGTCGAAAAGATTGCCCAGAAGTACATCCCCGAGGTCGTCTCGTTTGTCTTTGTCCCGACCGTTACCCTGATTCTTGCTAACGTTGCCCTGTTCACCGTGTTCGGCCCGCTCGGCAACCTGATCGGCGACGTCCTCGCTGGCGTAATCGATGTCCTGTACAACAGGATGGGCGTCTTTGGCGCCTTTGTCTTTGCCGCGTTCCTGCAGCCGCTCGTCGTTACCGGTACGCATCAGTTCATCCAGGGTATTGAGGCCAACCTCGTTGCCACGACTGGCTTCAACTACATCCAGGCAATCTGGTCGGTTTCCATCATCGCCCAGGGCGGTGGCGCCATCGGCATGTACCTCATTCACAAGAAGCATTCCAAAGAGCGCAACATCTGCATGTCGTCCTTTATCCCGACGCTGGTCGGTATCTCCGAGCCCGCAATCTTTGCTGCAAACATGCGCTACTCGATCATCCCGTTCATCTGCGCTTGCATCGGTGCAGGCTGCGGCGGTGCCTTCGTGAAGCTCTTTGAGGTGCGCGCCATCGGTCAGGGTCTGACCGGCGTGCTTGGCCTGCTCATCGTCACGCCCGAGACGCTCGTGTGGTATGTGGCTGGCAATCTCATCGCCTTTATCGTGCCGATCGTCTTGATCTTTGCCTACAACAAGGCAAAGGGCGTGCCGACCACTGATGAAGAGGGCGCTGGTGCTGGCTTCGATGTCAGCTTCTAGTTGAGCCGTTCAGCGTAATCTGAGGATAAGTCCATTTGGGGAAGGGCGTTCGACTCGTGTGAGTCGAGCGTCCTTCCCCATAGACGAGAAAGTCAACGGCGATGTTTAATCAAAAAAATAAGGTGACACGCGCGGACTATGAGCAGTGGCGTGCCGGACAGGATGAGACGGCGGGTCGCATCGCGTCCGACCCCGATAGGCTCCTGTTCCATGTGGAGCCTGAGCTTGGCTGGCTCAACGACCCCAACGGTTTGGTGCAGATCGGTGATACGTATCACATCTATCACCAATACGATCCATTCGATGCTGCGCATGGCGGTCCAGTGATTTGGAATCATCTGACAACAAAGGATTTTGTGACGTACGAGAATCGCGGCCCTGTGCTGTTCCCCGATTCCGATTTGGATTCGAGCGGAGCGTATTCTGGTTCTGCCTTTGTACACGACGGCAAGATTCACTACTTCTATACCGGCAACGTCAAGCATTTTGACCGCGATGATTACGACTACGTGTTGACGGGCCGTGAGCAAAACCAGATTCATGTGGTTGCCGAGAACCCCGACGAATTGGGCGAGAAGCGCATAGCTGTTGGGCCGGTCGATTACCCCGACGATATCGGTACGCACGTGCGTGATCCCAAAATCCTTGAACACGATGGTATCTACTACATGGTTCTGGGCGCTCGTACGAAAGACGACCGCGGCTGCGTGCTTGTCTATACCTCGAGCGATCTAGAGGACTGGAGCTATGCGACGCGCATTGAGTTGGGCGAGAAGTTTGGCTTTATGTGGGAGTGCCCCGATCTGTTTGAGCTCGATGGTGAGCTTATTCTCGTTTGCTGTCCGCAGGGTGTGTCCGCCGATGGATGGCGTTACCGCAATCCGCACCAGTGCGTGTGGTTTCCCATCGAGGCCGATTGGGAGGCGCCGAGTTTTAAGATCGCCGGGCAGGGCATGCCCCCGATGGTCGATGCCGGCTTTGATTTCTACGCACCGCAGTCTTTTGAGGATGCTGCGGGTCGGCGTTTGATGATCGGGTGGTCGGGTTGCCCCGATGCGACGGCAAAAAGCCCGACGGTGGCACGCGGGTGGCAGTGCGCGTTGACGGTGCCGAGAGAACTGAGCATGCGCGATGGTAAGCTCTGTCAGCAGCCGGTGCACGAGATTGAGAGGATGCGCGGCGACTGCGTTTGCGCGACAGGCGGTGAAACCGTTGAGGAGCCGGGCCGCCTGTTTGATCTTGTGGTTTCCTGTGAGGGCGCCCAGGTGATCGAGCTCGAAATCCGCAAGGGTGTCTTTGTGCGCTATGCAGACGGGATGCTTACCCTCGACATGGGTGACGAAGGCTATGGGCGCGACCAGAGGTCGATCGAGCTCAGCGAGCTTCGCGACCTGCGCGTGCTTTCGGACACTACGATGGTCGAGATTTTTGCAAATGGCGGCGAGGCGGCACTTACGAGCCGTACCTATTCGCCGGCGGTTCCGGCGATGGGGTTGCATGCCGAGGGTGCGGCGTCGATGGATTTCTACCGCCTCGCGCATTAACCGTGTGTGGAGCGCGATTGGACTTGCTGGGCGGAATGTGTCGCAGTTGCTGCAGCGAACTACCGTTCATCGCGTATAGCTACCGTTTGCGGAATAAGTAACACTCCTTAATAAACCGTGTAGAATCTCAGATAAGCACGGAGTTTTCCAGGGAGACGCTGTCCTTTGTTGTGTGCAAGGGGCGGCGTCTCTTTGGCGCTTGGACGCCGTTGTGCAACAGTGCGGCGGTGCGTGCCATGTATTGAAAAGCCAATGTCGAGATGGGTCGTGATATTAATGGGCAAGTACGTAATCGTGGTCGAGTCTGGGTCGGATGTGACGCCGGAGCTCTGCGAGCGCTACGGCATCGTGCGCGTGCCCATGCATGTCACGATTGGTGACGAGACCGTCGAGGACGGCTCGATCGATCCGCTCGAGATTTATTCGCGCTGCAATGAGTTTGGCGTGATGCCCAAGACCAGTGGCTGCGCGCCTGCGGATTTTGCTCACGTGTACGACCGCATTCACGCTGAGCAGCCCGACGCGACTATTTTGCATCTTGCATATTCCGAGGCCACGACCTGTTCGCATCAGTCCTCAAAGATTGCGGCCCAGGGGCGCGACTACGTGTTCTCCATGGACACGCGCTTTGTCTCGGTAGGCCAGTCGCTTGTTGTCGTCGAGACCGCCAAATACATCGAGGCTCACCCCGATGCCACCGTCGACGAGATCTTCGCCTTCGCGAACTCCGTCATGGACCGCGTGCTGTTGGGCTTTGTTCCTACGGACCTTGCCTTCCTTAAGGCGGGCGGTCGCTTGTCCAACGTCGCGTTCCTGGGCGCCCATCTGCTCAAGATTAAGCCCTGCATTGAGGTAACGGGCGGCAAGTTCGTGGCAACCAAGAAGTTCCGCGGCTCTATGCTCAAGTGCGCCCGCGCCTTTATTGATCACATGGTTGCCAAGGGCGAGATTGACTACTCGCACATTGGCCTGGCGTATTCGGTAGGTCTTTCCGAGGAGCTGCGCGACGACATGGAAGTCTATGCACACGATCTTGGCTTTAAGGACATTACCTGGACTCAGGTCGGCGGCGTCATCTCGAGCCATTGCGGCCCGACCGCCTTCGGCGCGGTGCTCACGCTTAAGGCGTAAGGCCTGGAGTCTATCGATTTCTATTGCCTCGGCGGTGGGCGGGTTGCGATAACCCTCCCGCCGCTTTTGCGTGGAGTCAAATAGGACGACCTAATTGACCTCTAAACCGTTTCGCCATCATATGTATGGGCTAGAATGGCTCTGGCATTTATGTAACTAAAACCAATGAGAGGCAAGGTAGCGGGAATGGCTGAGATGACGCTCGAGGGTGTGGACGCTCGTCCCGAGGACTCCGCGTTTGCCCTGGGCCGCGTACATTCGATCGAGACGATGGGTACGGTTGACGGTCCCGGCATCCGCTTCGTAGTGTTTGTCCAAGGCTGTCCCATGCGCTGCGCGTATTGCCACAATCCCGATACCTGGTCGGTTAACGGCGGCACCATGGTGACCGTCGAGCATCTGATGGACGAGTTCCAGAGCAACCATGAGTTTTACCGCAGCGGTGGCATTACCGTTTCGGGCGGCGAGCCGCTTCTGCAGCCCGAGTTTTTGGCCGACCTGTTCCGTGCAATGCACAACAACCCCGATGGTCGTGTGCATACCTGCCTGGATAGCTGTGGCTACGCCTTCGACCCTCAGCATCCCGAGAAGTTCGATGCCGTGCTCAACGAGACCGACATGGTACTGCTCGATATTAAGCATGCCGACCCGGTCGAGCATAAAAAGCTGACCGGTTGTGATCCCGCACGCATCCTGGCGTTTGGCGATGAGCTTGCACGTCGCAATATCAAGGTCGTTATCCGCCACGTGGTTGTGCCGGGCATTACCGACACGGCGGAGGAGTGCGAGAAGCTCGGTCGCCTCATCGCTCCATGGCACAACGTGGTGGGCCTGGAAATGCTGCCGTATCACACGATGGGTGTCGTCAAGTACGAGCAACTGGGCATTCCCTATAAGCTCGAGGGCGTGCCCCAGATGGATACCGCGCGCATGCCCGAGCTGCGCAATGCCGTTATGGCCGGTATGAAAAAGCGCCGTGCGGAGCTCAAAAACGCTATCGGATAGCATGCCATAGCCCTCATATCCCCTCGTTCCCAGCTGAGTTGCGGTGGAATAGTTCTTGTTTTTAGGCCCATGTCGCCCAAACAGGAACCATTTCACCGCAACTTCGTTTTGGGTAGAGATGCGCAACAGAATCGTGCCATTTGGATAAATACGCTTGTGGTTTCTTTAAAGACACCTTAAACGCTGCTGAATATCTTTGGAAAGAAATGCCTGCTCGGTATCATGCTGCTCGTATATAAACGGTGGCAGTCAGGAGACCACGTGCGAAACATCGCATCGCGGGACGAGTATGTGCCGCAGCATGGCAGCAGATATAAGACGAAGGGCACGTCTTCGCGTGGCCTTGCCGGCGCTCGCATCCGCGTGAGGAAGATTGCCGCTATTGGGATGCTAACGTCGGCGGTTATTATCCTCGGAATTACCGTTAAAACCTACGCCTCGGAGCGAACGGGGCGCCCAGATGCGTCAACGGTACAGCTGCAAAACGAGAAGGTTTCAAAGTCCAAAGCGTCGGCAGATCAAGCTCTGTCGACGGCAGATCTCAAGACGAGACTTTCGAAGGCGGACTTCAACGATATCCCTTCGGGTGATACCGTTCGGACCTTCTCGTTGGTGGATAACAAGACTCCTGCCTTGGAGGATGAGAGCCTTGCCTCGCTCCAGGATGCCCTGTGTCGGGCGCAGGAGCTGGGCGACGTGGGTGTAGTGTTCTACGACCTATCGAGTGGTAGGGGCGTGACGTATAACGCCGATGTTGAGGTGTATGGAGCGAGCAGTTATAAGGCGCTGTATGCACTCTATATTTGCGAGATGTTGGTCGAATCGGGGCAGGTGTCGCTCGATGGGCCTTTAGCCACGTATGGTGGTTACAGCATGGGCTGGCAGACAGTGCGTGACCTTATCGAGGCCGCGGTCGTCAACTCGGACAACGATTCGTTTATCGCGTTACGCGCGGCGTTTGACCATGATGGCTATGAGGATTGGATTGCCAATCTGGGTGTTGATGACGAAACGGCACTGAATCCGATGAGTGATTTTCCGACCTACTGCCCGCGCACTTCTGCGAGGTTATGGCGTGAGATGAGCGAGTATCTGAGCATGGATACCGAGACTTCACAGTGGTTGTCGGGCCTTCTGGCATCAACATCGCGCTCGTTTATTCGCGATGGCATTGCGGACGAGCAGGTTTTGGTGCGCAACAAGGCAGGCTGGATTAGCGAGGATGGTTACTACTCGACATGCGATGCGGGCCTTATCGACATCGATGGCTGTACCTATGTCATGGGTATCATGACATCGATGCCGTGGAGCGACCGCTCGAGCGAGGTTACGGCCGCGATTGCAAAGGCTCTGTTTGATACGCGAGCTGCACTGGCTTAGCGTGTTCGTTTGACGAGGTCAAACAAAATGCTGGTACCATACCGTGGTTGAGAATTTCGAATAGGTTTGGGGAATGGCATGGCTACCATTGCGATTATCGGTGCGCTCGAAAAAGAGATCATGCAGATTAAGGAAGAGCTGAGCGACGTTTGCGAGGCACGGGAGGCAGGCTTGACCGTTGTGAGCGGTGAGCTCGACGGCCTGACAGTTGTCGCCACAACGGCGGGCATGGGCACGGTGAACGCCGCCGCTGCAACACAGCACCTCATTAGCAAGTATGCTCCGCAGGCTGTTGTGTTTTCGGGCATTGCGGGCGGTTTGAACCCCAAGCTCCATATCGACGACGTGGTCATTGGCAAACGCCTGCGCTATCTGGATACCGATACCGCGCTTATCGCCGAGTCCGCACCGGGGCTCGAGGAGTTTGGCTCGACGCCCGCGCTGGTCGATATTGCCGCCGAAGTGCTTGCTGAGCGTGGGTTTGTTGACGCTTCGACAAATGCAGTCGCTTCGAATGAGGGCACCAAGCAGTTCCTGGTCGGCACGATTGCCACGGGTAACCGCTTTGTGACGGGCGCCACCATGCGCAACGACGCTATCGAGGCGACGCATGCCGATTGTGTCGGCATGGAGGGCGCGGCAATTGCCCATGTCGCAACCAAAAATGGTGTCGATTGCCTGGTGTTGCGCGCTATCAGCGATAATTGTGACGAGGCGTACGATGCAATTTGCGAGCGCGAGTTCGATCTGTTCGAGTACGCGCGTGTCGCAAGTGACATCACGCTCGATATCGTCCGCCGCATTGCCGCTGCGCAATAGCGCGTCTATTTGTAAGAACCTACGACCAAGGAGTGTCCATGGCCGATTCCATTAACTATCAGCTTGCCAAGTTCGTCGCCAGCTACGGCAAGGTTTCGCAGATCCCCGAGTCCACCTGCCCCGAGGTGAGCTTTGTCGGCCGCTCCAACGTGGGCAAGTCGTCCATCATGAACAAGCTCTTTGGCCGCAAGAACCTGGTCAAGGTTTCCAGTACGCCGGGCAAGACGAGCAACATCAACTTCTTTGAGGCCGATGACGTGCATTTCGTGGACCTGCCGGGTTACGGTTTCGCCCGTCGCTCCAAGGCCGAGCGCGACCGCTGGGCCGAGCTTATCGGCGACTTTTTCGACTCCGAGCGCAGCTTTAACTTGGTCGTCTCGTTGGTGGACATTCGTCACGACCCCAGCAAGCTCGACCACGACATGATCGACTACCTACAGGGCAACGAGTTCAACTTTATCGTCTGCCTCACCAAGGCCGACAAACTCAGCCGCACCCAGCAGGCCCGCCAAGCAGCAGCCATCAAAAAGCAGCTCAACGTCCCGGCCGAGAACGTGATCATCACAAGCTCCCAGACCGGTACCGGCATCGACGAACTCAAGCGCCGCATCGCCGAAGCCTGCCTCTAATAAGTGCCCCAGCCTAGCAAGAGCCCCTATCAATAAAAGGCCATGATTTCAGCCTGGCGCCCCTTCAAAGCGTGGGTCCCTGTAGACATCGCTAGCTACGTTGCCATAGGGCCACCCAGGGGCATCCCCTTAAAAACATTCCGCAGCACGAGGCCCGCTTATCCGCAGCTCCGAAGGAGCAGGATAAGTGGGCCTCAAGTGCGAGGACGTTTTTAAGGGGATGCCCCTGGGTGGCCCGGACAGACCGATCGGCGATGTCTACAGGTACTCGATTTGAGCGCCTTCCGTGTCGCACGTCAGAATATGCGTATCACACTTAGGGAACTGCTCGCGCAGCTTGACCTGCAGGAACTTTGCCACGATGGTGTCGTCGGTCACAGCCATGAGGGTCGAGCCCGAGCCGCTAATCCAGATGGTCTTAGCGCCGCCGTTAAGGCAGGTGTCGCGCACGGCGTTGTAGTCGGGAATCAGGCGGCGACGATAGGGCTCCTGAATGCGGTCGTCATTGGCGGCGGCAATCAGGTTGAGGTCACCGGTCTCCAAGCCGCGCGTCATACCGGCGATGCGGCCCATCTGCCACACGGCGGTGGAGAGCGGAATCTCCTGCGGCACGACCTTGCGCGCCTCGCTCGTGTGTACCTCGTAGGGCGGAATCACGGTAATAAAACGCAGGCGATCGCTCACCTCGTAGCGCAGGCACTGGGGGAGCGAATCGGTCGGCGTAAAGGAGCAGACGGCGCCGCCCAGGATAGCGGGGGCGACGTTATCGGGATGGCCCTCGACCTCGGTGGCGATGCGAACCAGCTCGGCGCGGTCGACGGTGTGGCCTGTCAGTGCGGCGGCGGCCATAATGCCGGCGACGACGCAGGTGGAGCTGGAGCCCAGGCCGCGGGCGACGGGCACGTCGGTCTGGATGTCGATGGCAACGGGAAAAGCCGGCTCGCCCCAGGCGGCCAGAGCATCGACAAAGCTTACATAGACCAGGTTATTCTCGTTTTGGAACTCTTCGGGGCAGCCCGTGATGGTGAGCTTGTCGGCGCGCTCAAAGGTAAAGTGCGAGTAGAGGCTGACGGCCATGCCGAGGGTATCGTAGCCAATGCCCAAGTTGGCGCTTGTTGCTGGGACGGTGATCTTGATCATGTGAGTCCTCCTGGCGTGCCTGGCTGTTTAGTTCGCTGCTCGGGCAGTCCTGCGCAAGACGGAAAGCACATTAAGTGCTTTCCTTTGCGTGCGGAACTCGCGACGAACTAAACAGCCAGGCACGCTATGCACGTTCGTCATCATCCCGGTAGGTATCTGATAAAAGAAGGTGCGCCGGCTTTCGCCGGCGCCTTATATGGGGTTTAGTTGGTAGCCATCTTTTTTGCTGCAGACTCTACGTAGTTGGCCATGTCGGCTACGTCGCAGACGTCTTCGAAGCGGACGGGTTTGGACTCGAGCTCGGCGAGCTGGGTCGGGGCGACCGTGTTGGTGGCCTGCTCGAGTACACGCATGGCCTCAAAATCATCCTCGGGAACGTCGAGGCCCAGGGCGTCGCAGCAGGCGCGTGGGAACTTGTAGGGGCTGGCGGTCGAAAGCAGCACGCGGGCCTTAGCGCCCTCGGCGGGGGCGACCTGCTCAAAGACGTGATAGCCGCAGGCGGTGTGCGGGTCGATCACGTAGCCGTTGGCGTCCCAGCAGCTCTTGATGGCGGCGCGGACCTCGTCCTCGCTGGCCCAGCCGCAGCCAAACACGCTCTGAATCTTTGCCAGCAGGTCGGCGGGAACCTCATAGCGACCAGTCTGTGCCAGCTGCTCCATAAGGCCGGCAACGAGCTCGCAGTCGCCATCGGACAGGAAGTACAGCATGCGCTCCAGGTTGGAGCTGATGAGGATGTCCATCGACGGCGAGATGGTCGTGAAGAACGGACGGTTGCGGTCGTAGACGCCGGTGGTCAGGAAGTCAGCCAGAACGTTGTTCTTGTCGCTCGCGACGATGAGCTTGGCAACGGGCAGACCCATGCGCTTGGCGTAGTAGCCGGCCAGGATATCGCCAAAGTTGCCGGTCGGCACGCAGAACTCCACGGCATTGCCGGCCTCGATGGCACCGGCGCGCAGCAGCTGCGCATAGGCGGCAAAGTAGTAGACGACCTGCGGCACCAGGCGCCCGACGTTGATGGAGTTGGCGCTCGAAAGCACCGTGCCGGCGGCTTCAAGGCGCTCGGCCAGCTCCTTATCGGCAAAGATGCGCTTGACGGCGCTCTGGGCGTCGTCGAAGTTGCCGCGGATGCCGCAGACGGCGACGTTGCCGCCCTCCTGCGTGGACATCTGCAGATTCTGCACGCGGCTGACCTTGCCCTCGGGATAAAAGACGGTGATGCCCGTGCCCGGGGCGTCGGCAAAACCGGCAAGTGCGGCCTTGCCGGTGTCGCCCGACGTGGCGGTGACGATCATGATGCGCTCGGCGCCGCCGTCCTTGGCGGAAGTGCGGGCCATCAAGCGGGGGAGCATCTGCAGGGCGACGTCCTTAAAGGCGCTCGTGGGGCCGCCAAAGAGCTCCATCACATAGGTCTGAGGGGCGTCAGCGCCCGGCGCAGCGTCGAGTTTGACGAGCGGCGTAACCTCTTCACTCGCGAACGTGCCGCGGTATGCCTCGTCGACACACGCCGAAATTTCTTCGGTCGTGTAATCATTCAGTAACATTCCCAACACATCTTGAGCGATTTCAAAGTACGATTTATCTGCAAGCGAGCTGATATCGACCTGCTGGGTGCCGAGCTCGTCCGAGACAAACAGACCCCCGTCGGGAGCGATGCCGGTGCGGATTGCCACCTTACTTGAGCACGATAAAGTGCGTCCTCGTGTACTATGATAAGTTCCCATATAACACTGCTCCTCGGATGCCTTGGTCCCAATCGGTGAAACCATGGTATCAGAGCGCGCAAAATAGGTTCGCAGAGGCTTTTTAGAAAGGTAACCTCCAGCCCATGATTAAGATTGCCAAGTTTGGCGGCTCGTCGGTCGCCGACGCCGAACACTTTAAGAAGATCAAGGCCATCGTCGATGCCGACCCGGCTCGCCGTTTTGTGGTGGTTTCCGCCTGCGGTCGCCGCTTTAAGGGCGACACCAAGGTGACCGACCTGCTCTACCTGGTTAACGCGCACGTTAAGTACCACGTGTCGTGCGAGGAGCTGCTCGAGGACATCGGCCAGCGCTACTTTGATATTGCCGACGAGCTGGAGCTCACCTATCCCATCCGTGAGGAGTTCGCGGCCTTTGCCGAGCGCGCCCGCTCGGGCGGCTACTCCACCGAGGAGCTTGTGAGCCGTGGCGAGTACTTTACCGCCCGCCTGATGGCCGAGTACCTGGGCTTACCGTTCCTGGACGCCGCGACGGTTGTGGCGTTCCATCACGACGGTACGCTCAGCATGAATCGTACCTCCGAGTTGGTGCAGGAGTACGGTCAGCAGGGCGGCTTTGTTATGCCCGGTTTCTACGGCGCGACGCGTGAGGGCCAGATCAAGCTGCTCGATCGTGGCGGCGGCGATATCTCGGGCTCGATCTTGGCTAAGTGCCTGGGCGCCGATCTGTATGAGAACTGGACCGACGTCTCGGGCTTCTATTCTGCCGATCCGCGTATTGTTCCCGAGGCTCAGCCCATCGCCCGCGTTACCTACGAGGAGCTGCGCGAGCTTTCGTACATGGGTGCGAGTGTCCTGCACGAGGAGGCCGTGTTCCCCGTGCGCGAGGCCGGCATTCCGCTGGTCATCAAGAACACCAATGCGCCACAGGACCCCGGCACCATCATTAGCGAGACGGCTGACGAGGGCGAGGCAGAGCCCATCATTACCGGCGTGACCGGCAAGCGCGGTTTTGTCGCCATCAACGTGGCCCGCGACCGCACCAAGCCCCGCGTTGGCTTTATGCGCCGTGCGCTTTCGGTCTTCGAGCGCTATGACGTTTCCGTCGAGCATATGCCCACCGGCGTCGACCGCTTTGGCGCCGTGGTGCAGGAGCAGGATGTGCACGATTCGCTGTACTCGCTTGTGGGCGACATCCAGCAGGAGGTCGAGCCGCTCGAGATCGAGGTCGTTGAGGGTCTGGCGCTTATCGCTACCGTCGGTCGTAACCTGCGCGGCCGCGCAGGTATCTCGGGCCATCTGTTTGGCATGCTTGGCCAGGCCGGCGTGAGCGTGCGTATGATTTCGCAGAGCTGCGACGAGATCAACATCATCATCGGTGTCGAGGAGAAGGACTTCGACCTAGCGATTCGGACCATTTACCGTGCCTTCTCCGATGAGAACGGCATTGTGAAGGTCTCCGACCTGGAGGCTTCCGCGCCGGTCGATCCCGCTCTGGCTGCGCTCCACAAGTAGCTGCTATCTCGCTAGATTTTTGGGAGTTGCCTCAAAATCTACGGCGGGGCGTTTCGTTTCGGTTTCGTTTCGACGGGGCGGGTTTCGTGCCCGCCCCGTTCTTGTATAAACTGGCAACAATAATCGGCCTGCTCGGCGTGCGGGCAAAAGCCACAACCTTTAAAGGGGGAAGCATGAAACAGTACACGGTTGCTATTTTGGGCGCGACGGGAGCCGTGGGCACCCAGATGCTCGAGTGCCTCAACGAGCAGGAGTTCCCGGTCGGCAAGCTCAAGCTGTTGGCAAGCGCACGCTCCGCGGGCAAGACCGTTGAGTTCCGCGGCGAGCAAATCGTGATCGAAGAGGCTTGCCCCGAGGCCTTTGAGGGCTGCGACATCGTGCTCGGCGCTGCCGGCGACGATATCGCTAAGGAGCTGCTGCCCGAGGCCGTCAAGCGCGGAGCCGTCGTGGTCGACAACAGCCACGCCTTCCGCATGGATCCCGAGGTGCCGCTGGTCGTGCCCGAGATCAATGCCGACGATATCAAATGGCATCACGGCCTTATCGCCAACCCCAACTGCGCGACCATTATCGGCCTGGTTCCCACCTGGCCGCTGCACCAGCTTGCCGGCGTGAAGCGTATGATCGTGTCCACGTATCAGGCAGCTTCGGGCGCTGGCGCGCCCGGTATGGCCGAGCTCGAGGCTCAGCTGGCCGCCCTGGGCCGTGGCGAGGAGATTCCCGAGCCGCGCGCGTTTGCCGCCCAGCTGGCGAGCAACCTGATTCCGCAGATTGGCGGCGTCAAGGAGGAGGGCTTTACCTCCGAGGAGATGAAACTGCAGAACGAGGGCCGTAAGATCATGCATCTGCCCGAGCTGCGCGTGAACTGCACCTGCGTGCGCGTCCCTGTGCTGCGTTCGCACTCCGAGAGCATTACGCTCGAGTTTGAGCGCGACATCACGGTGGAAGAGGCCCGTGCTGCGCTGGCTGCCGCTCCGGGCGTGAAGCTGGTTGACGATATGAGCGCCGAGGATGCGCACGATCGCTTCCCCATGCCGATGGATACGTCCGACCAGGACCTGATCTGGGTCGGTCGCGTGCGTCGCGACATCTCGAACCCCGAGGCCACGCGCGGTATTACCTTCTGGTGCTGCGGCGACCAAATCCGTAAGGGCGCGGCGACCAACGCCGTCCAGATCGCTAAGCTGCTCTGCGAGTAGTGTGGCCTGTCCGGCGGGGCCGGGCTTAGTTTTCAGAACGTCCTCGACCATGTGTGGCGCTCCTATTTGGCAAGGTGTTTTTTAGAATCCATTTTGCGCTCGGCCTCGAAGGCTTGCCTGTCCCAATCGAGCGGAAGTCCGGCCTCGACCCATGCCTCGTAGGCCCTCCTTATGGGCTTGAGCTCCCTTTGGCCCCTCTCCAGCATCGAGATGTACTTCTCGCTGGTGCCCAGTATGGACGCCGTCCTCACCTGGCTGACCTTCGCCGCGCGCCTGGCCGCCACGAGCTCCGAGGCGTCCTCGGGCCTCCTGATCTCGTGCGGGCGCATCAGCGCCCGGTACGCCTCCCTGGCCACGTAGCGCTTGAGGCACCTCATGACCTCCCTGTCGCTCTTTCCCCGCCCCCTGGCCCTCTCGGCGTACTCGGCGGTCTCGGGGTCGCGCATGACCCTCTGCCTCGCGATCTCGTGCAGCGCGCTGTTCGCCTGCCGGTCGCCGCCCCTGTTGAGCCTGTGCCTCACGGTCTTGCCGCTCGAGGCGGGGATGGGGCAGGCGCCGCATATCGCCGCGAACGACGCCTCGGAGCGCAGCCTGCCCGGGTTGAGGCCCGCCCCGTAGGACGACGTCCCCTCCATCGCGATGCAGGCCGGCTCCCCGGCCGCGGCGATCGCCCCGGCGAGCGCCTCGTAGCCCGCCGCGTCGGCGGGGAACTGGCGGGACAGGACCTTGCGGCCCCTCCAGTCCAGGACGTACAGCCAGTGCGAGTCGGCGTGGGTGTCGACCCCGCAGAAGACCGGCCCGCGGGCGTCGGGTATCGATTCGTTTTGCATGCCTCGCTCCGTTCTTTCCGTGCTCGCCTGGACCGGGCAGACGGCACACTGACGGGGCGCGATAGAATGCGGTTGTTCGGGTCCGCGGTATCGCTCCATGCTCCTATTAGGTCATGCGGCGGTCTCGGCTCGCCGCGGCCCGCGCGGGACATGTCAGGAAACGAGGGCAGCCCTGTGGGCGCCAGCGGAATGTGGGGTCACCGCGCGGTCCGCATCTGATGGTGTCGACGTCAATGGTATACGGGTGCATCATCGACGTCTTCAATACAGAAAATATCAGTGCGGAGTGTTCTGAAAACTAAGCCCGGCCCCCGCCTGCGGTGACGCTGCTGCAAGCGATCTGCGATGGGGCCGTTGTTGGTTGGGGCCGCTGGGCTGATGTGAGGGCACGTGGCCGCTGCGGGCCCTGGTCCCGGCGGTGGCCTCGGCGCTTTGCGCCTGCTGCCTGCGGGGACTTTGGGGTCGATTGGGGTTGTCTGCACAATTCGCGGTATTATGTTGCGGAGTTTTGAAAGGAGCCGCTGGTGGTCACGACGACGTTTGCTTCGCCTTTGGGCGAAATCTTGCTTGCCGCTGATGGCCGCGGTCTGACGGGGCTTTGGTTTGAGGGACAGGAGCATTTTGGCTCCACGCTTCTCAAAGAAGATCCTGAACATGTTGAAGGCGCCGATGCAGTTTCTGGTGCTGGCGGCATGTCGTCGGTGAGTCCTGCAAATGGTGCGGCGTCTTCGGTGCTTGAGCGTTCCTGGGCTTGGCTGAATGCTTATTTTGCAGGGCAGGAACCTCGGTTTACGCCGCCGTTGCATATGATCGGTACGGCGTTTCAGCGTGAAGTTTGGTACGAGCTGCTTTCCATTCCGCGCGGCGAGGTTGCCACGTATGGCGAGATCGCCCAGCGTGTTGCGGCTCGACATCGTGTACCGGGAAACGAGGCGCCCGTTGTGTCCCCCCGTGCCGTGGGGGCTGCGGTCGCGCGTAACCCTGTTTCGATTATTGTGCCGTGCCATCGCGTGGTTGCCGCCGACGGGTCGCTCAACGGATATGCCGGCGGCCTCGACCGTAAGGAGTGGCTGCTCCGGCTTGAGGGCGCGTACGAGGAGTAGCGTTCGAGTGCTTTGCCTGTAGTAGCCGACTTCGACCAAAGCTCGCTCGAGTTCGCTTTGATCAGAGCACTTAAGACCCTTGTTTTCTGTCAATAGTGCTATTTGTTCGTTGATGGATATCCGCGACTTCTGGTATTTCATTAAGCCTCTTGATAGAAAAAGAGCTGGAGTTGCGCATCGTTGAGAGGCTTTCCAGCTTTAGCAAAACAAACTTATAAGATGCGACGGGCCGCGTCAAGATAATTGCTTGACAGCCTAGGAGGCGGCTGGTTGGCTGGCTTAAAACCCAGCGCGTGAAATGACGCTCCACGCTATTCAGCGCGCTTGATAGGATGACGAACCACAGTCTTAAGTTTCTCCGGCGCACACTTGCGTGGATCGGAAAGATAGATTTCGTGATGTAAACGGGTGTCTGAGAAGTCGGGGACATAGCCCTGCTCGGTCGCATATTCATGCATGGCGTCTACGGTTGCCGGCTCGCTGTCGTAGGGTCCGGTATGCATGCATTGAACGCAGAGACCCTCGTCAACTTTAAGCAGCTCGACGGCAGAAAAGTCCAGTTTCTTTTTGGCCGTGGCTTCCGCGACCGCCCAGTCAAAGTCATCCTGAGTGACGAAATCGGGCAGGCGGATGCACGAGATAAAGTTGAAATCGTCCTTGCGTACATAATCGATGTCGCCGCTCGGGGAGTCTTGCCACCAGAAGCCCTCGAGCGGCGGTACCACAAAGTCGAAATAGCCCTCGATACTCCTTGAGCCTTTCTTCGACATCTTGACGGTATAGGCGATGCCGTAAAGCAGCGGCAGGGCGTTTTGATACTCGCCACCTTCGGTATTTGGGTCGCCCTTTCCGCGAACGGCAACGTAGCTCATAGGCGGGACAGTTACGATGCTCGGCTTGCTTGCAGGTTTGTAGAGCTCCTTGCATTCCTTCTTAAAGTCGAACGCCATGTTGGCCGCCTTTCTGCGTATTGGCCTGCTTAGATAACGGAATCATATCATAGAAACGAACAGCTGTTCGAATGATTTTGCTGACAGATAGAGATGCGTGCGTTGTGTTTGGCGGTCGGCCTGACCCAATCGATGATTTCTCTGCCTCCCCGGCGCCTCATCTATAGCTGCCGTTTCTCCATATAAAACCTGCCAAAATGAACCTGTCCCTTTTTGGTCGGTGCGAAATGGGTAATACTAAAGAGTTATCCGACCAGATGGGAACCGATCGATGGCTTATATCGAATTCAAAGACGTCATCAAGGCATACGGCGAGGGCGACGCCCGCATTCACGCACTCGACGGCGCGAGTTTTACGGTCGAGCGCGGCGAGCTCGCCATCATTTTGGGTGCTTCGGGTGCCGGCAAGACCACGGCGCTCAACATTCTGGGCGGCATGGATACGGCGACTTCCGGTACCGTGACGGTGGACGGGCGCGATGTGAGCTCCGCTAACGAGGCGCAGCTCGTGGAATACCGCCGCGCCGACGTTGGCTTTGTCTTCCAGTTCTACAATCTGGTCCCCAACCTGACGGCGCTCGAAAATGTTGAGCTTGCGGCGCAAATCTGCCCCGATTCGCTCGATGCCGAGCAAACGCTTCGTCAGGTTGGCCTGGGCGAGCGCCTGGGCAACTTTCCCGCGCAACTTTCGGGCGGCGAGCAGCAGCGCGTGTCCATCGCCCGCGCACTGGCAAAGAACCCCAAGCTGCTTCTGTGCGACGAGCCCACGGGCGCGCTCGACTATAAAACCGGTAAGCAGATCTTGCAGCTGCTGCAGGATACCTGCCGCAAGCAGGGCATTACGGTCATCATCATCACGCACAATTCCGCGCTCGCGCCCATGGCCGATCGCCTGATTCGCTTTAAGAGTGGTCGCGTGGAGAGCGAGACGGTCCAGCAAAATCCCGTGCCTATCGAGACGATCGAGTGGTAGCGCCCATGGACCAGGACCGCCAAAACAGCCTACGCCGCGACGCACAGAACACGGAGCGCGAGCAGGATTTTACGACCTACCGCACTGCCCAAAGCTCAAACGATATGGTGCCGACGGTTTTTCGCCGTGGCATCTACCGCACAATCCGAGGCAGTCTTAAGCGCTTCTTGTCAATCGTGGTCATCACCGCGCTTGGCGTGAGCGTGATGTGCGGCCTTAAGGCGGGTTGCGAGGACCTGTGCGATTCGGTTGACGCCTACTTCGACCAGCAAAATGTCTATGACATTAACGTGCAGTCGACCTATGGCCTGACCGACGATGATCTCGCCGCCATCCAAGAGGTCGATGGTGTCGAGACGGCCGAGGGCATCTACACCGAGACCGCCTACACCGCCGTGGGTACAACGCGCGAGCGTGTCGTCGTACAGAGCCTCTCCAAGGAGAACATCGATCAGCCAGTGCTCGTGAACGGCGATTTGCCCGAGAGCGCCGATGAGGTCGCGGTGACTTCGAAGTTCCTGAAGGCTTCGGGTAAAAAGCTCGGCGATACGGTGAGCTTTGCTGCCAACGATGCGAGCTCGTCGAACCAAAGCGCCAAGGATCAGTTTGCCGCAGGCGAGTACACCATCACGGCCGAGGTTCTCGATCCCACTGATGTGAGCTCCGACTCGACAGTCAACGCCTTTCGCGCTGCTTCGGCCGCGGACTACAAGTTCTATGTGAGCGAGGACGCCGCGACATCTTCTTCCTACTCTGCGGTCCACGTGATCGTCGAGGGAGCCAAGAGCCTCAACTCCTATTCGGATGCCTACGCGGCAAAGATCAACAAGGCCAAGGGCAATATCGAGAAGATCCGCGAGGAGCGTGAGAAGGCGCGCGCTCAGGAGCTGACAGTCGACACGCCGGCAAGCTTAGATGCGGCTGAGCGCCAGACGAATATGCTCTTTGGGATTGAACAGGGCAACATCAACCGCATGGCAGAGGGCAGCGACGAGCGTGCGCAGGCGCAAGCCGACCTGGACCAGCGCCGTGCCGCCGCCGACCAGCAGTTTGCCGATGCCCGCGCCGAGCTCTCTGACCTGGGCGAATGCACCTGGTACATCCAGGACCGCGGCAATATCGCAAGCTACTCGAGCGTGGAGAGCGATAGCTCGTCAATTGAGGCCATCGCCACGGTGTTTCCGTTCATCTTCTTTATCGTCGCCGTGCTCATCAGCCTCACCACCGCCACGCGTATGGTCGAGGAGGAGCGCACGCTTATTGGCCTGTACAAAGCGCTCGGCTATTCGCGCGGGCGTATTCTGTCCAAATACGTGGACTATGCGCTGTGGGCTTGTCTGATCGGCGGCGTGCTCGGCAACATCATCGGATTTGTGGGCCTGCCGCTGTTCCTGTTTACGGTGTTCGACGACATGTACTCACTGCCCCAGATGCTGCTTTCGTACGACATCGTGTCGTCGCTCGTGTCGGTGGCGCTGTTTGCCGTGGGCGTGGTGGGCGCCACGATTATCGCCTGCCGCCACGAGATGGCCGAGACCCCGGCCTCGCTTATGCGTCCCAAGGCCCCGCGCGCTGGCTCGCGCATCTTGCTCGAGCGCATCGGCTTTATCTGGCGCCGCATGGGCTTTTTGAACAAGGTCGCTGCACGCAACCTTTTCCGCTATAAAAAGCGCGCCTTTATGACCATCTTTGGCATCGCGGGTTGCACCGCGCTTGTGATCTGCGGTATGGGTATTCGCGACACGTCGGTCGCGCTTTCGCCCAAGCAGTATGGGCATATCACGCGCTATGACTTGCTGGCGGTCGCCAACCCCGATGACTTTACGCAGACGTGCGCGGCGTTGGATGAGCGCAGCGCGGCCAATGATTCCAACGTGACCGTAACTTCGACGCTGCCGATCATGACTGACAACGTTACCTTTACGTTTGGCGGCAAGAGCGAGACCGTGCAGCTGATCGTGGTGCCCGATGACCGCATGAACGATCTGGACGACTACGTGTGCCTCGAGGACGAGTCCAAAGAGCCGCTATCCTTGCGTGACGGAGATGTGTACCTGAGCAAGAGTTCACAGCTGGTGCTGGGGATTCAACCGGGCGATACGGCGCACGTCCAGGATTCGTCGCTCAACGTAGCCAAGGTCAAAGTCAGCGACATTTCGCTCAACTATCTGGGCAACACGCTTTACATGACGCAGGGCACCTATGAGCGCGCGTTCGGCCGAAGCGCGCGTCTTAACGGCATCTTTGTGCTGCTTAAGGGTTCATCTTCTGACCAGATTGCGTTTAGCAAGAAGCTTAAAAGCGACGGTTGGCTCACCATCTCGAGCACGGCCGAACATTGGGAAAACTATGAGGCGAACTTTACTATCATCAATTCCGTCGTGGTGCTCGTGACCTTTATGGCGGCGTGCCTGTCGTTTGTGGTGGTGTTTACGCTGTCCAACACGAATATCTCCGAGCGCGAGCGCGAGCTGGCGACCATCAAGGTGCTGGGCTTCCGCCGTGGCGAGGTGCACCACTACGTCAACAAGGAGACGTTGATCCTCACGGCGATTGGCACCGCACTGGGCGTGCCGCTGGGTGGCCTGCTTGCCGAGAGCTTTACGTACATCCTGCAGATGCCGTCGCTGTACTTTGACGTTGAGGTCGAGCCGCTGAGCTATGTGCTTGCCGTGGTGCTGTCCTTCGGCTTTACGATTATCGTCAACCTCGCCACCAACCGAACGCTCAACAAGATCGACATGGTCGGCGCCCTCAAGAGCGCCGAGTAACCTGTCCTGGGATTCAAGTTCTAGCGAGCTGCCGACGCGCCCGCAGCAGCATTTTTGCATAAACTGCCCCGCCAAATGCATACTTTGACAGGGCGGTTGCTTTTTGCCCACAGGTACCCCCGGGGGCGCCGTGCAAATTTCGGAGTATTCAGCGTCCCGGGGTCCGCGGGCGCGGGGGCGGGGGGTGCAAAACTGCGCTGAAAGCCCCGATTCTGAGTCCCAACGCCTCTAGAGCCGCTCGTTTTTTACAGGATGCGGCCCATGGTGCCTGCCTTTCGCCCAAAATCCAGTATGCAGGCACCCTCGGCTGCTGAATACTCCAAAAAATGCACGCCGCATCCTACCCCAGGCACCCGTAGCAAGAAGACGAATAGCCTCGGCCTCCCTAGTTACCGCAGGAGGCCCCAGGGCTTACCTCCCAAATCTTTCCGCAGGACGGAAGGACCCCGCCGCGCGAAGCGCACGGCGGGGTCCTGACATGTCCGAGGACGATTTGGGAGGTAAGCCCTGGGGCCTCCGATGGGGCGGTTCCAGCCGAGACTATTCGTCGCCGAAGCTGATGCCCAGCGCCTTGGCCTCGCGTACCAGGTCGCTCTGGGGGTCGACAAACTTGAGCTTGCCGGCGACATCCTCGAGCGGCATGTGGCACATCTTGCCGTCGCGCAGGGCAATCATGTAGCCAAACTCGCCGCGTAGGCAGCCGAGAGCCGCCTCGACGCCGCACTGGGTCGCAAAGATGCGGTCCTGGGCGTCGGGCTGACCGCCGCGCTGCGTGTGACCGGGGATGGCGACGCGGGTCTCGCGACCGGTCTTGGCCTCGATCTCCTTGGCGATGTCGTACACGATTGACGGGCTCGTGCGCTCGGCGAGTTTCTTCTTGTACTCCTTCTTGGACAGCGCCGCGTCCTCCTTGGAGATAGCGCCCTCGGCGACGGCCACGATGGTAAAGCGGCTGCCGGTCTCCATGCGATGCTCGATGGTCTTGATGACCTGGTCCATGTCGTAGGGGATCTCGGGAATCAAGATGACATCCGCACCGCCCGCGACGCCGGCATACAGCGGGATCCAGCCGACCTTATGGCCCATGATCTCGATGACGAACACGCGGCCGTGGCTCGAGGCGGTAGTGTGGATGTCGTCGATGCACTTGGTGGCGACGTCGATGGCGCTCGTAAAGCCAAACGTCATCTCGGTGCCCCAGGTGTCGTTATCGATGGTCTTGGGCAGGGCGATAACGTTGAGGCCCTCTTCGCGCAGGCGGTTGGCGGTCTTGGTGGAGCCGTTGCCGCCCAGCATAAACAGGCAGTCGAGCTGCAACTTGTGATAGGTGTGGACCATCGCGGGCACCTTCTCGACGCCGTCGGCCTCGGGAATGTTCAGGCGCTTAAACGGCGTGCGGCTCGTGCCCAGAATAGTGCCGCCGCGGGTGAGGATGCCGCTAAAATCGGCGGGTGTCATGACACGGAACCTGCTGTAGATAAGGCCCTGATATCCGTCCTCAAAGCCATAAATCTCGATAGGCTCTTTGCTATTGGTCATAAGCGTTTTGACAATGCCGCGCATGGTGGCGTTGAGCGCCTGGCAGTCGCCGCCACTAGTAAGAAGACCGATCCTAAGCATGGTGAATCCTTCCGGGCAAGTTATAACATGCGCATAAGTTTACCCCCGCACACTGTTGATGCGGGGGTAAAACGTGTTAGCTCAAGCGTATGGAAATGTAAGCAACGTCAGGCGAGCGTAAGGTCGACGGGCCTGGCTCCTTACAGTGCGAAGGCATCGACGTTGCCCCAGTGACGGCGCAGCGTGATGGCGGCAGCGGGCTCGGTATTGTCAAAGACGACCGACCACTGCGTGTTGCTGGTGATGTCTTCCGGATTGGGCTCTTGCGCCGCAGCGCGCAGGGCCTTCCAAACGACTGTCTCGTCCTGGGCACCGACATGGGCGTCAAGGACATCGGCGATTGCGACGGCGCGCTCTTTACCATGGCCCAGCTCGCCATTCTTTTGGTTGGGCAGCACTTCGTCGCCATAGCAGGCGTAGAAGTTCGTAACCTGGCGTACAGGAGTCGCTTTGAAAGCGCGGTCCGGATCGCGCGGATCCCACTCTACTACGCGCGCGTCACCGGCGGCGTCGTTGATAAAGAAGTGGTAATCGCGTCCTGCCATGGCGTGCATGTCGTAGGCGGAAAGCAGGTCGACAGCTTCTTGCGTGGTGGCGGCACGGTCGAGCACCAGGCGGATGGCGAGCGAGGTATTGATGACGGGGCGTTGCGTGTCCTGGTCACAGGGCTGGGAATCCAGGGTGAGTACGGCAATGGACACGCCGCATTCGTTAACACCGTCGAGCTGGGCAAATGGGCCCATGAGTGCGGCGGCCCGTCCGGCGACGGAGTCAAGCGGAGTGTTATCGCCCAGGTTGTTAAGGGCGGCAAACCCGATGGAGGCATAGCCGCCGCGTGGGTGATTGCGCACCAGCAGCGCTGAGGTGTCGTCCTTAAAGTCGTAATTGCGACCGGTGCGCACGCGGCCTTCGGCATCTACGGCGACAAAAGCGCTGCAGGCAAACTGGGGCGCCTGGACATGTACCGGCACACCGGGCAGCACCTGCGCCACCACGGCATCGATGTAGGCCTGGTCGTCGCGCACGCCAGCGGCGATGATGCGATCAAGATCGTAGTCGTAGGCGATGTCGATTGCGTACAGGTCATAGCCATCCGCGTAGCCGGTCAAGCGTTTGAGCGACGCGGCGGACTTGATTTGCTTGTGATAAACGATACCGGTGGCAGCGGCAAGGCCGACGGCGACTCCCGCGACACCGCAGGCGATGGCAATGTTACGTGGCTTCATGGCGGCTCCTCTCGTCCTGTTAGCGTAATTGTCGCAAAAGGTGCACGGGCATGATGGCTCAACTTGGTGAACGGTGCGGGATTAAACACGGAATGAAGAGTGCAGCGCTGGCGCGGCGGGGTATGCTGGAAGGGACCATCAACCCAGCGAAAGGGGAGAGCATGACGGATCAGGAAACGCCCGAGCGCGCGCATGTGACGGCCGATGATATCGAGGCCGCCAACGACCTTATCGACTTTATCGAGGCATGCCCCAGCATGTTCCATACGGCGGCGACCATTATGGCCGAGCTCGACGAGGCGGGCTTTACCTACCTGTCCGAGAACGCGGCGTGGGACATCGAGCCGGGCGGGCGTTATTACACGCAGCGCAACACCTCGAGCGTTATCGCCTTTAAGGTGGGCGAGGACCTGGCTGCTACGTGGGGCGAGGACGGCGTTGCCGGCGACTACCATTTTCAGCTGACGGCGTCGCACAGCGACTCGCCGACGTTTAAGGTTAAGGCCGTGCCCGAGCTCGACGGCGCGGGCGAGACGCTGCGCCTGAACACCGAGGCCTACGGCGGCATGATCGACTACACCTGGTTCGACCGTCCGCTGGCACTCGCGGGCCGCGTGCTGGTACGCGAGGGCGACCGTATTGAGAGCCGCCTGCTTGCCACCGAGCGCGAGGTCGCTATTATCCCGAGCCTTGCCATCCACATGAACCGCGGCGTTAACGAGGGCTTTGCTCCCAACCGAGCCGTCGACCTGTGCCCGCTCATCAGCGCCGGCGAACTCAAGCAGGGAGATTTTGATGCCCTGATTGCCGAAGAGCTGGACGTTGAGCCCGAGCAAATTCTGGGCCGCGATTTGTTCCTGGTCAACCGCCAGGATGCGCGCATTTGGGGCTGGGCCGACGAGTTTATCTCGACGCCCAAGCTCGACGACCTGGCCTGCGCCTATACCTCGCTGCAGGCATTTTTGGGTGCCGAGAACGCGCACGACGTTTCGGTCTTTTGCTGCTTTGATAATGAGGAGGTTGGCTCCGAGACCAAGCAGGGCGCCATGTCGACGTTCTTGGCCGACGCGCTGCGCCGCATTAACGGATCGCTGGGCTTTGACGACGAGTCGTATCATCGCGCCCTTGCCGCATCGATGCTCGTGAGCTGCGACAACGCGCATGCCGTGCACCCCAACCACGCCGAGAAGTGCGACGCCCGCAGCCAGGTGGTGCTCAACGGCGGTATCGTCATCAAGGAGGCAGCCAACCAGCACTATTGTACCGATGCCTTTAGCCGCGCGGTGTTCCAAGCTATTTGCGATGACGCCGACGTGCCCACGCAGGCCTTCGCCAACAAGAGCGATATGGCCGGCGGATCCACGCTCGGCAATCTGTCCAATATGCAGGCGAGCATGCATGCCGTGGACGTGGGCCTGCCGCAGCTGGCCATGCACTCGAGCTACGAGACCGGCGGCGTGCGCGACGTCATGTACGCCATCCGCGCCCTCACAGCCTTCTACGAGCGAAACCTAACCATCAACGGTGCCGAAAGCGTGGAGCTCTAAAACCTGCTAAAAGGGACAGGTTTATTATGCAGGTTTTATCTGGGCAAATGCCGCAAAGCCAACAGCTGGACAGAATTGTTATGACACCGCAGGTTGAGCAAGCGTCAGCGAGCGATGTCCAGAGCGAACAAGTTGGCATGAAAAAGGCAAGGCATAGACCTTCTGGTCATGCCTTGCCTTTTGAATGACAAATTGTCGCTCTGGGCGGCGCGCAGCGTCGACCGGTCCGCCGTTCGTTAGAACGGCGGAACCCTAATGTTCGATCCAACAACGTAAAGTTTCGCCGGCTTGCAGGTGACGCAGGTTCTCCGCGGCGATGTCGACCACATTGTTGAGCGTGGCTGCCAGGTGGAACCAGCCGGAGACGTGTGGCGTGATGAGCATGTTGGGCGCATTCCACAGTGGGCTTGTCTCAGGCAGCGGTTCGGGGTCGGTGACGTCGACCGCGGCGCCGGCGAGATGTCCCGACTCCAGAGCGGCAACCAAATCGTCGGCAACCACAAGATCGCCGCGGCCGCCGTTGGCAAAGAAGGCGCCCGGTTTCATCGCGGCGAAGAACTCGGCGTTCGCCAGACCGCGCGTCTCGGGCGTGCTGGGCATAAAGGACGTGACGATGTCAGCCTCGGCCAGGCGCTCGGGGAGGGCGTCCATGCCGTCCATGTCCTCAAACACAATGGGGTAGACGAGTGGATGGCGCTTGATGCCGCGGACGTGCGCGCCCATGTTGCGGCAGAGTGTGGCGAAGTGGCCGCCGATATCGCCCGCGCCTAGCACCAGCACATTGGCGTTCTTGAGCGAGGTGACCGGCCCCAAATCCTCCCAGCGATGCTCGCGCTGCAAGTCGTGATAGCCGGGCAGGCGCTTCATCATAGAAAGGACCATGGCAAACATATGCTCGCTTACGGCCTGGCCGTAGGCGCCCACCGAGCAGGAAAGCTTAGCGTCGGCTGGCACGGTGCCGGCGGCCAAGTAGTCGTCATAGCCGGCGGTCTGCAATTGTAACAGCTGGAGATGCTCGCATGCCGTGAGCATGCCAGGGTCGATGTTGCCCAAGATCACGTCGGCATCGGCGATCTGCTCGCGCGTGGCGGCGTCGGAGCTCGTGTAGATAAAGTCCTCGCCCGGAGCGCTCGACTCAAGAATTGCGCGATGGCGGTCATTGACGGGCAGCAAAACCAGGATGTTCACAAGCAGTCCTCTCCGCTCGACCTGCCAAAAAGGGACAGGTTTATTTTGGCAGGTTTTATCAGGCAAAACGTTTAAATAAAACGCCGGATGCAAGACGAGCGTGCCCGTCAGCATCCGGCGCATCCACGGCTACCAGCTCAGCAGCTCGTAGCCGTCCTCGGTCACCACGAGCTGTACCTCGCACTGGGCCGAATCGCTGCCGTCCTTGGTGCGCACGCACCAGCCGTCACCCTTGCTGATCTTGATGTCGGGCGCTCCGGCGTTGACCATGGGCTCGATGGTAAAGACCATGCCCGGAGCCATGATGGTGTCCACATCGGGTGCCTCGGTGGTAAAGCCCACAAACGGGTCCTCGTGGAACTCCTTACCGATGCCGTGTCCGCCGTACTCGCGTACCACACTAAAGCCGGCGTCCTCGACCGTCTTTTGCACGGCCTCGGCCATCACGGACAGCGGCAGCCACGGCTTGACGGCAGCCAGACCCGCCTCCACGCTGGCGCGGGTGACGTCGACCAGGCGCTGGCGCTCGGCAGAGACCTCGCCGATGCAGAACATGCGGCTCGAATCACTAAAGTAGCCGTCAAGAATCGTGGAGCAGTCGACGTTGATGATGTCGCCCTCGTGCAGCACGTCCGTATCGCAGGGGATGCCGTGACAGACCACGTCGTTGATCGAGGTGCAAACGCTCTTGGGGTAGCCCTCATAGTTGAGGTCGGCCGGCGTGCCGCCGTGCTCGACGGTGTAGTCGTAGATCATCTGGTCGATCTGGTTGGTGGTCATGCCCGCGGCGATGTGTTCGCCTGCGTAATCGAGCACGCCCACGTTGATGGCGGCCGAGCGCTTGATGCCCTCGATATCGGCGGGCGCCTTGTAGAGCGTGCGGGGCAAAACCTCCCAGCCCTCTTCCCACAGGCGCTCAAGGCGCTCATCAAAGGCGCTATGGCATTTCTTATATTTTTTGCCGCTGCCGCACCAGCAAGCGTCGTTGCGGCCGGGCACGGGTCCATTGTCAAACATGGCTAACTTCCTTTCATTCGCAGCTAGTATAGCCCACTCACAGGGCAGCTGCGCGCTAGTAGCTCACCTGGCAGGGAATGCCGAGGGCGCGCACGCGCGCGGCGATGGCGTCGAGGGCCTCGGGCGCTGCTTTGGCAAGGCCGGCGACCGGCGTCTCGCGAGCCACCGTGTAGATGGTCGCTTCTTGTGGGCGAATGCGCTCAAGTGCCGCGAGCCAGGGGGCAACGTACTCCTCGCCGGTGTTATCGAGAGACTTGCCCCGGTACTCACCGCTCAAAAACATCGTCTGGATAATAACGTGACCGTCAAAGCTCGCGAACGTCTCGATCTGGTGCTCGACATCGTAGGGGCCAACAGGCTGGTCGAGCAGCTGGATAAACGCCGGGTCGACGGTATCGAGCTTAAGAATGTTGTCGTCGACCATCATGAGCGCGTCGTGCACCTCGGGGCGGTCGGCGCGCGTGCCGTTGGAGAGCACGGCGATCTTGGAGTTTGGGGCAAGCTCGTCGCGCAACGCGACGGCGCCGGCGATGGCCTGCGGAAACTCCGGTGCGGCGGTGGGCTCGCCGTTGCCTGCGAAGGTGATCACATCGGGGAGCTCGCCCTCGGCTGCCATCTCGCGCAGCTTTGCCTCGAGCGCGTCGAGTACCACGGCAGCTGTGTTGTGCGGCTCATGGCAGGGGCGCTCGGCGTTGAGGCCGTTTTCGCAGTAAATGCAGTCGAACGTGCAGATTTTGCCGCTGGCCGGCATCATGTTGACGCCGAGCGAGAGACCAAGGCGACGGCTGCGAACGGGCCCAAAGATGGGGCTGGCATTCAAAAACGTAGACATAGGCATATGCTCCTCAAGACAATTGTGCCTAAGCATAGCATCGGCTCCAAAGCAGGGTGCGGGCTCTTGCTTTACAAGTTTCGTTTTTTCACGTCGCTCATTATGCCGTGTCATGAAAAGCCTCGGGTCGGGTAAAGTTAATCTGTTAACAAGGTGTAAGGCAATGCGGGTCCATCCAACCGCACTGACGTGCAACTGGATGAGCATTGATGATGGGGGCACAACATGGATTTTACGGTCGAGAATGCGGGCACCACGATTGCCTGTCGCGAATATGCCGGCCCGGATGTGTCGCCTGATACTCCTGCCTTGGTGTGCGTGCACGGCGCTTGTGTCGACGGCACATTTTTTGACGGTATCGCTTGTGAACTCAGTCGCAACTACCGCGTAATTGCCTACGACCGCCGCGGCTGCGGTGGCAGCAGCGATGCGGCAGACGACAGCTATGATCTTGCCGCTCAGGCCGCCGACCTGCAAGCCGTGATCGAACACGTTGGCGCTCCGGCAAATGTGCTTGCGCACAGCGCCGGTACGTTGGTGGCGCTGGAGCTTCTTCGCATCGAACCCCATCTCGTCTCCCGTGCGATTCTGCATGAGCCGGCTGTGTCGGCCGAAGGCGTCGGCATGGGCGCAGCTCCGATTTTGCTCGATATGATTGCGGCTGGAAAGGTTTCAAGGGCGCTTCGGCTTTTCTTGGGAGCCCTCGGCGACTTGGACCCCGAGGCTCCCGGGACGACCGAAGCGGAAGCCAAACATGCCCTGCGCAATGGTCGTTGCTTTATGGCGAACGAATATGGAACAAATATGACATATGCTCCCGACTGGGAGCGCGCCCGCGCGTCAAAGGCGGTGTCGGCCGTGTTTTTGGGCGAGCTCTCGGTCGGTACGCCCCGCGAGGCTGGTACGCGAGCGGCTGCCGAATATCTCGATTGCCCCCTTGTGACGATCCCGGGCGCGCATAACGGTTTGCGCGATCGCCCCGTTACGGCGGCAAACGCCGTTCACGATGTCTTGGAGCGTTAGCACGCTCGATGACCTGCGGGGAGGGGGACTGTTGGCGTTTCGTCATTGTTAACGAATGCGCCAATAACCACGCGCCCGCGGTTCCATTACCACCGTTTGCCAGGTCATAAAAATGTAACAGCATTCACGTGCTTACCTGCATCGGCAAGGTGTTACCCTTGTAGCATTTGGAACCCACCGCTACCATGCGAAACTATCGAAAGGGCCCCATATGCTCAATAATCACGAGGTCAATCTAACCGACGAGGAGGCTGCCGCTGAGGTCGCCCGCGTCGCGAAGACCTACCCCGTGGTGCGTTTGCTGTCGGCCGATCAGATTAAGAGCGAGCCTAACTGCCTGCTCGCCGGCGATCGCTGCCCTTGTCTGCGTCAGTCGAGTCTTGAGGCTTTGGCAGACTCCGATGAGGTGTCGGAGCAACTGCTCAACGATGGTGTTGAGTACCGCGCTCGCCTACGCCCTCTAAAGGTCGAGGGTGAGCCTCGTGTCTTGCTGATGGTGCGTCCGATCGATGAACAAGAGGCTGCAGAAGAGGACCTTGTCTACACCGACGTGCTGACGAGTGTGCGCAATCGCCGATATTACGAGGAAAAGCTCCGTAGCGCCCGCATGAAGGCCGGCGTTGCGGTGATCGACCTTGACGATTTTAGGGTCTTCAACGATACGTGTGGCCGTCATGCCGGCGACCTTGCGCTCGGTGCTGTGGCGACAGCCATACGCAGCGGAATTCGTTCGACTGACGAGCTTGTACGCTATGGCTGCGACAAGTTTGTGGTCGTCATGCCCAATATTCCCTCCGATGACTTCACCCGTCGCCTGCATCAGGTGTCCGATGCCGTTCATGCCACGATTGTTCCGGGCCATGAGCACGTGAGCTTGACGGCATGTGTTGGTGGCGTTCGCATTCATGGCGAGACGGTTGATGAGGGCGTTGGCCGCGCTGTCCAGTTACTGAGCCGTGCTAAGGCAAAAGCCGGTACGGTCGTGACCGATGGCGATTTCATCGAGGCCTTCCAAAGCGAAAAGCCTTTGGTGCTTATCGTCGATGACTCCGAGATGAACCGAGCCATTCTCAACGAGATGCTCAAGGACGAGTATTGCATCCTCGAGGCCGAAAACGGTCGTACGGCGCTCGATATGGTCGACCGCTATGGCGATGAGTTGTCGCTCGTGCTGCTGGACATTGTCATGCCGGGCGTGAGCGGCTTTGAGGTGCTGGCCGATCTGTCGCGCCGATCGGTTGTTGACAATCTGCCTGTCATCATGATTTCGAGCGAAGAATCCGACGATGTGGTTCTGCGTGCGTACGAGCTGGGCGCCTCGGACTATATCAGCCGCCCGTTTGACGCCCGTGTCGTGCGCCGTCGTGTAAGCAACACTATCCGTCTGTACGCCAAACAGCGCCGCCTGACGAGCCTGCTGTCCCAGCAGTACAACGAGCGCGTCAAGAACAGTCGCATGCTCATCGACATCATGGCCGGTGTCATGGAACTTCGCAATGGCGAGAGCGGCAGGCACGTTACGAATATCGAAAAGCTGACCGAGCTGCTGCTTGGCTGTCTGGTCCAGCGTAGCGACACCATTTCCCTCGACAACGAGGAACGCTCCACGATTGCCCTGGCTTCGGCGCTGCGCGATATCGGCAAGATGGCGATTGACGATGCGATTCTCAACAAACCCGGACGTCTTACGTCCGAGGAGTTCGAGATTATGAAGACGCATACTACGATTGGCGCCGACATGTTGCTTGAGCTGGGCCGACATCACGTCGGCAATGCGCTTATGGAATATGCGTACCAGATTGCGCGTTGGCACCACGAGCGCTGGGACGGCAAGGGTTATCCCGATGGCCTTAAGGGCGACGATATTCCCATTGCCGCACAGGTGGTTTCGGTGGCCGACGTGTACGATGCTCTGACGAGCGTGCGCGTGTACAAGGACGCTATCCCGCACAAGGAGGCGATCCAGATGATCCTGAACGGTAAGTGCGGCACCTTTAACCCGCTGTTGCTCGACTGCCTGCTCGAGGTGCAAGACCGTATTGCCGAGACGTTGGCACGCCCCGCCGACGTCGTCGCGTTTCCCACGATCTAGTTTGACCAAAGGAGTTTTAATCCATGATTTCCATGCGTGAGGCGTATGAGAAGATCGGCGCCAATTATGATGACGCGTGCGCTCGGCTGATGGGCGGGGAAATGCTTGCCCGCTTTGCCCTCAAGTTTTTGGATGACGAGAGCATGGACAAGCTGGAGGCCGCCATGGCGGCGGGAGACGCCAAAGGTGCGTTTATGGCAGCGCACACGCTCAAGGGCGTGAGCCAGAATCTGGGATTCGATAATCTGTACGAGCCGGCGGTTGTGGTGACCGAGGCACTGCGCGGCGCCGATGCCGTTGACGGCGCTCGCGAGGGAATGCATGCGCTGCAGCAACAATATGCGGCAACGATGTCGGCTCTGCGCGAGGCGGCTGAATAAGAGCTTGCGAGCCTTGGGCTGCTTGCCGGCCACATATAGGTGAAAGGGCGCCCCGCCGGACCATGTGGCCGGCGGGGCGCCCTTATCTGTTTTGTGGTTCGCGTGCTAGCGGGCCTGCTTGACCTTGGCTGCCGCCTCGACAAACGACTTCCAGAGGTTAAAGTCGGTCTCGAGCGTCTGCCAGGTGTACTCGGGATGCCATTGCACGCCCAGGCAGAAGGGTTGGCCTTCGACTTCGATGCACTCGGGCACGCCATCGGTTGCCTTGGCGACCAAGCGCGTGCTTTTACCCAGACGATCGACGCAGCAGTGGTGTGCGGAGTTGGTCTGGATAAGCCTGTGCCCGCCAAGCGCGCGCTCCAGCAACGAGCCCGGCACGACCTCGACGGGATGCACGGGGTCGTTGAGCACGTGGGTGTGGCGCCACTGCGTGCGGCCCTCGCGCGCACCCAGGCTTGGCACGTCCATGCACAGGGTGCCGCCGGTGGCGACATTGAGCAACTGCGTGCCGCGGCAGGTGGTAAAGAGCGGCTTTTTGGCGCGGAGCACCTCGCCGACCAGCTTAAACTCAAAGCTATCGCGGATCTCGCAGCAGAGGGTGGGGTCGTAGGGTCGATCATCGCCCCAACGTTTGGGATTGACATCGGGGCCGCCGGGAATGGCGATGCCGTCGGCGATATCGACGTAATGACGGATGACCTCAATGTCCTCGGTGATGGACATCTGCAGCGGCAGGCCGCCGGCGGCAAGGATGGCATCGACAAAGACGCTCGCAATCTCCTCGTTGGGGGAGAGCGTCTCGCTCAAAAACGGCTTCGCTTCTTCCCAACGCGGCGCTACCAGGATGAGTGGACGGTCAGCGGGGGCAACGTCGACGTGCGGGGTGTAGGACGAGGAAGTACGGGTTCCGATCATGGGTGCGGCTTTCGAATCTGAAGGTGACAGGGCGCATGAGAGACGTGGGACAACACTTTCAATGGATTTGTCCCACGGGGTGGCTGGTTAGTGGCCCTTGATGGAGTTGAGGAAGTCCTGGGCGCGCTTGGTCTGGGGGTGGTCGAAGAACTCGTCGGGCGTGCCGGTTTCCACGATCTGGCCGTCGGCCATAAACACGACGCGATCGGCAACGCGGCGGGCAAAGTTCATCTCGTGCGTGATGACGATCATCGTCATGCCCTGCTGGGCCAGACGGACCATGACCTCGAGCACCTCGTTGATCATTTCGGGATCGAGGGCGCTTGTGGGCTCGTCAAAAAGCATGGCCTTGGGCTGCATGGCGAGTGAACGGGCGATGGCCACGCGCTGCTGCTGGCCGCCCGAAAGCTGTGCGGGTACCTTGTCGGCCTGCTCGGCCACGCCCACGCGGCTCAGCAGGTCCATGGCACGCCCACGAGCCTCCTCCTTGGAGACGCCCAGTACGTCGACCGGCCCCAGCATGACGTTCTGCAGCACCGTCATATGTGCGAACAGGTTGAACTGCTGAAACACCATGCCCAGCTCGGCGCGCATGCGGGCAAGATCCTTGCCTTCTTGCGGCAGGGGCTCGCCCTCGATGAGGATCTCGCCCGAGTCGATGGTCTCCAAGCGGTTGATGGTTCGGCACATGGTCGACTTGCCCGAGCCCGAGGGGCCAATCACCACGACGACTTCGCCGCGGTCGACCGACAGATTGATGTCGTTGAGGACGTGTAGATCGCCGTAGTGCTTATCGACGTGTCTGAGCTCGATCAGCGGCTGATTGCCGGTGGAAGAGGTGCTCTGTGCCATGGTGCTCGGCTCCTTATGACTCGAAATGGTAAAGCGTTAGCGGATGATGGTCGCGCCGGTCTTGTGCGAAACGTAGACAGCGGCCTTGTTGATCGCGACGTTGATGAGGATATAGATGACCGCGATAACCAGGTAGACCGACACGAGGGCGTCGTAGTTGGTAATGAGCACGCGGGCATTTTGCATGAGGTCGGGGTAGCTCACCACATAGGCGACGGTGGTGTCTTTGACTACGACCACAAGCTGCGAAATCAACGACGGAATGATAAACCGAATAGCCTGCGGCAACACGATTTTAAAGGTGATTTTGGCCTTGGAGAGACCGAGTGCCTGGGCGGCCTCAACCTGGCCGTGCGGCACGGCGTTGACGCCGGCGCGGAAGATCTCGGCGAGTACGCCAGCTGCAGCGAGCGCGACGGGAAGCGTGAGCATCCAAAACGACGGCAGCGCAATCTTGTACTGAGGCAGCACCAAAAAGAAGAAGTAAATGAACAGCAGGCTCGGCACGCCGCGGAAGAAATCGGTGAGCACACGGCAGACCAGCTGCAGCGGCTTAATGTCGCTGGTGCGGCCGAGCATAAGGCCTAGACCCAGCACGAGTGCGATGGCGCCGGCGGTGAGTGCGACTTTAACGGTGCCCTCAAAGCCGGCAAGTAAGAACTTCCAGGTGGTGAGGTGCGTAAAGAAATACCAATAGTGGACCGAAAGCTGACCGGTCACATAAAAGCGCTGCAGCACCAGGACGGCGAGTGCGGCGACGGCAACAAGCGAGATGGCGGTGCCGATGCGAATCTTAGCGCGCATCTTGGGGCCGGGAGCCTCGTAGAGCGCATCGCGCATGGTGAGCGTAGGGGAGGAATGCTTGCTCATCGGAGAATCCTCACCTTCTTATCGATGTAGTTGCCAATGTGGCTCACCACAAAGGCCGTGCCCAGATAGCCGAGCGCCGAGATAAAGAACGCGGCGACGCCGCCAAGTGAGCGCGTGTTGATATAGCTCACCACGCCGGTGAGCTCTTGCGGCTTAAGCGGCACCTGGCTGCCCAAGGCGGTAGTGAGCATGACGGCGATAAAGAGGTTCGTCATGGGCAATACGCTTGAGCGCAGTGCCTGCGGAATCACGATTTTAGCGAGGATACGGTTAAAGCTCATGCCGAGCGAGCGGGCGGCTTCCACCTGGCCGACGCCGACGGTGTTGATGCCGCTCATAAAGTTCTCGGAACCAAAGGCCGAGCCCAAAAGGACCGTGGCGACGATAACGCAGGTGCGGTAGGGTAGGACGACCTTGAGCGGCGGCAGCGCATAGACGACGATGATGAGCAGTGCGATGCCGGGGATGTTACGGAAGACCTGAACATACAGGTCGCCAAAGACGCGCAGCGGCTTGAGCGGCGACACGCGCATCACGGTGACGGCGACGGCCAGCACCATGGCGATGACAAACGACTCAAGCGTCATGCCCCAGGTTGCTAACAGCGCGTCGATATAGTTCTGGCCATAGAGCGACCAGAGTTCGGAGAGACTCATGCGGACCTCCTGCCGATAAGGAAAGGGGCTCCCGTGTGTACGGAAGCCCCGACAACTCAGTGAGGAAACAGTTTAGCGCAATAAAGCGCATCGTGCGTTTCCGTATGGTTTCGCAACGGCCGTTACTAGGCTCGCTGTCTAGGCGCCGACCTCGGGCAGCTCGGGAACATTGGTGTCGCCCGTACGGTCGCCAATGCAGATCTGCCACAGCTCGGTCCAGGTGCCATCGTCCTCAATCTTCTTAAGGAAGTCGTTGACAAAGGCGACGCCGTCGGAATCGAGCGGCAGGCCGATGCCATAGGGCTCCTTGTTGCCGAAGGGCTTGCCGGCGATCTTGTACTTACCGGGCTCGCGGACCAGGGCGCTCTGCTGCATGTTGTTGTCGATGACGTAGGCGTCAACGCGGCCCTGCTGGAGTGCCTGGCGGGCCTCCTCGTCGGTCTTGAACTCCTGCTGGCTGGCCTTGGGAGCGAACTCCTCCAGGATGGCGGGGCCGTTGGAGCCGGACTGGACGGCGACGTTCTTATCGGCCAGGTCGTCGACGCCCTTGATGTCGTCGTTATCGGCGAGTACCAGGATGGCCTGCTGGGTGTAGTAGTAGGGGCCGGCAAAGGAGACGAGTTTCTTGCGCTCGTCAGTGATGGTGTAGGTGGCAAAGACGGCGTCGACCTGGCCGTTCTGCAGGACGGACTCGCGCGTGTCCGAGGTCACCTGGGTGATCTCGACATTGTTCTCGCCCAGAATGTAGTTGGACAGGAGCTGCGCGATACCGGCATCGAAGCCGCGGGTCTGACCGTCTTTCTCGTTGAGGAGGGAGAAAAGCGTAGAGGTCTGAACGCCACCGATCTTAAAGACGCCGGCGTCCTTGACGGCCGTGGCCCAGGTGCTGGCGGCGATGACGTCGTCATCGGCCTTGGGGCCGTTGTCGACGAGCTTGTCGAATGCCTTAGCGTCGAGCGTGGCGGAAACTTCGGTATCCTCGGAGCTCTTGGAGGAGCCGGCGGCGGAACCCTTGTCGGCCTCGGCGCTGGTGTCGGAGCAGCCGGCAAGACCAAGGCCGGCGACGGTTGCGAAGGTGGCGGCAACGAAGCCGCGGCGGTCGAGAACGACCTGCTGGGAGAGGTTCTTGCTCATGGTAGAACACCTTTCTCAATAAAATCCCTAGCGGTTGAGTAGAGTTATACCCTATAGCGCTCAGACGGGTCAACACGAAATAACTCAGAAACATACTTACCTTATGGGTAATTCTACCTACCAAAAAGGGACAGGCACCTTTGTGGTGGTTCTGACCGATGCAGCGGCATGTCTCGCTGCTTTATCTCAATCTGTAACATCTGGACGGACAAAAGGTCTCTATCTGTTACAGATTGAGACAAAGGTCAGGAACTAAGACGTCTTGTCTAGATCTGTAACAGTTAGACGGGAAGTCGAGCCCTAGATGTTACGAATCGAGATAATCGCGCCGCGAAAATAAAAACCTCCGCGGGGGTGCTTCCCTTGCGGAGGTTTTCTTACTCGTTCAGTAGCCTTGCGGCTTCGGCGGCCATATCCTCGACCGTCATGCCGTTCTGTGCGAGCAGTTCGTTGGGGTCGTAGCGGTCGGGGAAGCCCTTGGCGATGCCGAAGGTGCGCGTGCGCAACGGCGTGCATGCCAGATAACATGCCACGCGCTCGCCCCAGCCGCCGTCCAAGATGCCGTCCTCGAGGGTGACGACAACACGATGCTCGGCGGCAAGGCTGTCGAGGAACTCACGGTCGAGCTCGGTTGCAAAGCGTGGGTTGACGAGCGTGGCCTCGATACCGTACTCGGCGGCCAAACGGTTTGCCACGCGCTCGCCCGGCTCAAAGAAATCGCCAAGCGCGAGCACGGCAACGTCGCGACCCTGGCGCACCACGTTGTAGCGAACGGCGCTGTAGTCGGTGCCTTCGGCGGGCGCAAGGTCGGGACGGCTCACCAGGCCAATACCAGGTACACGAATCGCCACGGGATGCTCGCGGTGGTCGAGCGACCAGCTCAGCATGGACAGATATTCCTCCATGCAGGCAGGTGCAAGGTAGCGCATGTTGGGAAGTCCGCCCAGCATGGAAATATCAAAGAACGAAAGGTGCGTCTCGGACGTGGTGCCAAAGATTGACGCACCAAACACCAAAATGGTTGCGGGGGCGTCGTTGAGGCACAGGTCGTGCCACAGCTCGTCGTAGGCGCGCTGCAAAAACGTGCCGTACACACCAAAGACTGGCTTGGCGCCCGAGCGCGCAAGCGCGGTGGCAAAGGTCACGGCGTGCTCCTCGGCAATGCCCACATCGACGAACTGTTTGCCGGCGGCAGCGCGAAGCTCGGGTGTAAAGCCCATAATGTAGGGCGTGGCGGCCGTGATGCCAACGACCTGTGGATCGCGCTCGATGGCGGCGCTGAGCGCCTCGCCCGTAATGTCAGCATAGGTGCGCGGCGCGGGCTCGCTCGGATGGCCCGGGCAAAGCTTGCGCCCGGTCGCCATGTCAAACGGACCCACGTGGTGCCAGCGCTCGGGGTCGCTCTGGGCTGGTTCAAAGCCCTTGCCCTTTGCGGTGGAGACGTGCAGCACGATGGGATGATCGATATCGCGCAGTTCCTGCAGCGCGTCGACGAGGGCCAATACATCGTTACCGGTGTCCAGATAGCGGTAGTCGAGCCCCATCGCGCGGAAAACGTTGCGCTCACAGGTGCCGTTGCTGGCGCGTAGCTCGGCCAGATTGCGATACAGGCCGCCATGGTTCTCGGCAATGGACTGGTCGTTATCGTTGACGATGATGATCAGGTTGCTGTCGAGATCGGCGGCATTGTTAAAGCCCTCAAACGCCAGGCCGCCCGAAAGCGAGCCGTCGCCAATGATGGTGATGACGTTGTACGCATCGCCCGCCAGGTCGCGCGCGTGTGCGAGGCCGCAGCCCAAGCTCACCGAGGTCGAGGTGTGGCCCATGGCGAACAGGTCATGTTCGGACTCGTCGGGATTGGCAAAGCCAGAGGCCTCGCCGTAGCGTGCCGGGTCGATATAGGTATACGCGCGCCCAGTCAGCGCCTTGTGGGCGTAGGTCTGGTGCGAAACGTCAAAGACAATTTTGTCGATGGGGGAGTTAAACACGCGATGGAGCGCGACCGTAAGCTCGACGACGCCCAGGTTGGGGGCAACGTGTCCGCCGACAGCAGCGGAGCTTTCGAGGATTGCCTGGCGGATCTCGCCGCAGAGCAGCGGAAGCTCGGCGCGGTCGAGAGCCTTGACGTCCTCGGGCGTTGTCGTTTGCGTAAGCAGCATCGTTGTGGGTTACTCCATGCGAATCGAGCGCCGGCGCTCCCTCGGCCGGCACAATTGCACAAGACAGTCTCGCACATTTTGGCGTTTGATATGTGACGGCGGCGCGGTAATTCGCCAACTGGCGGGGCAAAACGTTTGGCTCTGTTAGACCAAGGTTGACATAAAAACGATGTCACCGCGAGGCGGTACCCTTCAATTAACGTCGAAGGAGCGCCCATGGATGCAGACGACCTGGTCATCACCCTCAAGAAGAGCCTGGCG
>ENA-OQDL01000096-OQDL01000096.1-human-gut-metagenome-genome-assembly--contig:-NODE-96-length-55456-cov-15.642972_pt1 | contig 55456 bp, 40 predicted proteins | sample MGYA00242782_ERZ504609 | MGnify/ENA primary metagenome ERZ504609 (study PRJEB26092, sample SAMD00036320) | human gut metagenome | host: Homo sapiens | study: EMG produced TPA metagenomics assembly of... | reverse complement strand
GGTCTCGCGGGGGACGGACAGGGCCTCGGCCGCCGGCTTGCAGCCGACGCCGGCGTCGAAGAGCTCGACGGCCCGCCTCCTGGACTCCAGATCGTGCTTCACCCTGAGGTCTATACTCATGGAAAACCTCCCATTTCCCGATGTCCAAGAAATGGGAGGCAGTTCACAGGTACCTTTGTGGTGGTTTTTGTTTTAGGCAGAGGGGAAGGCTTTGGCGAGACCGGCGCGCGTCTGCGTGTCGGTCTTTTGGTAGATAGAGCTCAGGTGGCGCCGCACCATGCGCATCGAGATACCGAGCTCCTCGGCGACCTGCTTGAGCGGGCGTTCATCCTGGGTCACGGCTATGAGCACGTCGACTTCGCGCGGGGTGAGGGCGTGGTTGGCGATGAAGGCCTGGCGCTGCTCCTCGACGGTGGGCGCGGCGAGCACTTCTTCTGCCAGCTGCTCGCGCTCGCGCTCCTGCTCGGTTTGGGGTAGGCGGAACAGGCCGGCTGCCACGAATGCCGCGCAGGCGGCGACGAGCAAAACGAGCGCACCGATCATGATGAGGGCAACGTTGCCCGAGGTCACAAGGGCAAGCGAGATGCCCGATGTAGTGAATGCGCATGCATTGTTGGCGGCGCGTCCCATGCCGGCCCAGAGAGCGGGCGCATGCATGTGCGGTGCCAGCTGTGTAAAGGTGGCGGTAAAGAACGTGACAAAAAAGCCCGAGCTCAGGTAAAAGACGACAAGGCCCAGGTTGGGATCGGCACCGGCCTCGACGGCCAGGATGGAAATGGTCGAGAGCACGGCAATGCCGAGCATGACAAGCCCCATGTATCGGCGCTCGGCAAGATCAAAGATAAGACCGGCGGCAAGGCCGCTTGCCGCCAAAAAGAGGCGCGGCCAGGTCTGCACGGCAATGGTGCCGTGGGCGTTGGAGAGTGTGACCACGTTGTCGAGGGTCGAGAACAAGCAGGCAAGAATCATGACGAGCGCGATGCTCCAGCATGCCTGTTTGGCGAGGGCATGAGAGGGCTCAACAAAGGGATTGATGGCGGGGCTGGAGCTCTCGGCAGCCTTTTGGGGAACGACGCTGAGGGCGGAGATGGCGATCGTCGCTGTGCCAAGGACGATGAGCTCTGCGATACCGCCGCAATTGAGCAGGTTGACGGCGAACTGCATCAGGATGCCCGCGGCATAGGCCGCTCCCGCACCGGTGGCGAGCTTGGGATCATCCTGAAATGCCAACGAAAAGGCGTGGTGAGTGGCGGCGCCCAGCAGGCCGAGTCCAAAGAACGCCACGCACCCCAGAATCTCGAGGGCAAGCGGGCCCGTGGGGGACTGGATCTGGGTCAATCCCAGGATGGCGACGGGAACAGCGGCGTTGGCGGCTGCCAATGAGTGGCCTTTGCGCTGTGCGAGCCCGAGCAGCGGCGCATATCCGATAAAGCCGAGTACACTCGCGCCCAGAATAAAGCCCTGTGCGATCACAACGCGTTCGGCACCGGCGAGCAGCCCGACGTTGACGTCGAAGCGAAACTCGGCGGCAAGGAAGGCGAAGGTAAACAGTGCGAGTGCCAGAAGCGCGTTGATTTTAGGCTTGCTCAGATTCAAGGACAGTCCTTTGGGTGGACGGAATAGTCGTGTCCTCGATTGTAGCGTCCCTGGGACGCGTGTGACGACAACGAAATCATATTGAATTAAACCGCAGGTAGAGGCCTAGGTTCGCATCTACGAACCTAGGCATATGGAGTCATTTGGCACATCTTGGTGGTACAGGACCGCCACAAAGGGGACAGGCACCTTTGTGGCGGTATGTCCCTACGACCAAGGAGGCCGTTATGAACGGAAGTCACTTCGATAAGCAAACTCAGCGTGAGCGCACCTGCTCGCTGGTTCACGGTACTTGGCGTTGTGTGGGTGCCAAAATCGCTTGCGCCGGCGCGTGTGCGCTTATGGTCGGTCAGTTGCTGCTGCCGAGCGTGGCGCTGGCGACGGAATGCGCCGATCCCGCCGCTGGGACGGATGAGGTTGCCGCGGCTCCGGTGACTCCGACGGTTGCGGAGGATGCGGCCGCAACGACCGCGCCTGCAACCGATGCTGCTCCGGCGGCGCAAGCCACCGCTGAGCCTCAGCAGACGGCCCCGACTGGCGCCACCGATGAATCCAACGATGCGGCACCCGCTGAACAAAATACTCCCAGCGACAACGCCGCCACGCCGGCGAATGACGCCATCATGCCCCGCGGTGTGACTGATGTTGTTGGCGGCAGCGACGTTAGGGTCAATACGACCGTGGTTTCCCGCTACACGGACTGCGCGCTTCCGAGCAATGTCACACTCGAAAAGGGCCAGTCGTATACCTATGATTTTCCCGATGTTGAGGGCGGCATGCCGGATGAGCCGCTCTGCGAACTTGTCGAAACCAAGTACTACCGGGCCGATGCTGCTTCGGGCACCCTGGCTGAAGTCCAGGACACATCTATGTCCGATGTGACGGCCCGCTTTGAGCCTGTTGGCGATTACATGAGGCTGACGCTGACCTTTACGGGTGGCGCGGCAGGCGGCTCGTATCGACTCACGCGCAATGAGGCTCTCTATATTGGCACGGCACTGGAGTATACCGGAACTGACTATGAAGGCAGCTCGACTATCCTCAACGAAACCAGGTACGATTATTACCTCCGCTACGTCATCAAGAGCGAAATTACGCTCGTTGCATCGGAAAACGAAGCCCTCCATAACCTGGACGTCAACGACGTGAAGACCGACTACGCGCCCGGCGAGGCGCCGCGCGCGACCGCGACGATCCCCGCTGCTGACGCCGACAAGTACGAGATCGCCTATGAGTGCTGGGAAGAGATGGAGCTCGATATGGAATCCGGGGAGTCGGTACCCGTTGCCTTCTGGTATTCCGACCCCGCGAAGTACACGCCGGGCATGAAGAAGATTGACCACTTCGAAGAGGGAAAGTTCTACATGTACTCCGTTGAGCTGAGGCTCAAGGGCGACAATACCGTGGCCGATGACTGCAATATGAACGTCAACGGTCATTGAGCGCACCACATCAAGACCGTCAACGGCGTCTTCGCGCCAAACGCTGACAATATGCTGTGCGAGCAGCCGATCGACGAATGGCGGGCCATCGACGTTATCGAGATCAACGGTGCCACGACCACCTTCAAGGCGGGCGATAAGCCGGTCTTTACGGCGAATGTTCCGACGGGCTCCAACTCCCTTCCTCAGTGTGAGTTCTGGACGGGCAGCGATGGCAGCGAAGTGAACTCTCAGAAGTTCTGGGATCAGAACATCACGAACCACATCGATGCCTTTAAGCCTGGCGTGACCTATCGCTACGGCATCTACCTTAAGTCGGCGCGCGGCTTCTACTTTACGCCCAACACCAAGCTGGTGATCAACGGCCAGGAGTGCGGCTACCAGGTCGCGGATAGCGTATCCGATGAGGACAGCGGCTGGATTTACACCCTGTGGCTCAACACCGATCTGACCTTTACGCTTGAAGCCACGCCGACTCCCGATCCGCAGCCTACGCCGGATCCCAAGCCGACACCGCAGCCTGAGGTTAAGCCCGAGACCAAGCCCGAAGTGAAGCCCGAGACCAAACCCGCGGCCAAGTCGCCCACGACAACCGCCACGACCAAGACGGTTGAGAAAACCACGCAGGCCAAGAAGAGCGATGCTGTCCTGGCTACCACGGGGGATACCACCGCGATGACGGTCGCCGCCCTAGGCATCGCCGGCGCAACCGTCGCCGCCGCCGGCCTCGCCGCGACAAAGCGCCGCAAACGTTAGAGCTGGGTGACGGCTCTCGTTCTCGGCCTCAGCAAAATCTCAATCTGTAACACCAAACTGCCCAAAACGCCTCTAGATGTTACAGATTGAGATGAACCGAATGGCCGCCAATCTAATGTCTCGATCTGTAACACCAAGCGGGGAATTTGACCTCTAACTGTTACAGATTGAGACAAAGCGGGGGCGGCTGGCACAATATCTCGATCTGCAACAACTACAAGGCTTAACGGGCTCCAGGTGTTACAGATTGAGACAAAACGAGCAAGCAAGTCCCAAACCACCACAAAAGTGCCTGTCCCCTTTGTGGTGGTTTGGGCGGCCGGCATAGAAAAAGTCCCCGCCGGGCGTGTGCTCGACGGGGACTTTGCCGTTTGATGGCTAGCGCTGTAGGTGATTACTCGCCCAGCAAGCTCTTGGTGATCGAAGCGGCGGCCTTCTTGCCGGCGCCCATCGCCAGAATGACCGTAGCGGCACCGGTGACGATGTCGCCGCCGGCCCAGATGCGGGGATCGGTGGTCTGGCCGGTCTCCTCGTCGGCGACGATGTAGCCCCACTTGTTGAGCTCCATCTTGCCGCCGATCTTCTTTGCGAAGGGGTTGGCGTTTGTGCCGATAGCCGAGATCGCGACGTCGCAGGGGATCTCCTCGATGGCGCCCTCGATGGGCACCGGGCGACGACGGCCGGACTCGTCAGGCTCGCCGAGCTCCATCTTCTGGACCTTGACGGCGCACACGGAGCCGTCCTCGCCAGCGACAAACTCGAGCGGGGAAACGAGCGGCAGAACCTCGACGCCCTCGGCCTTGGCGTGGTGCAGCTCGGCACGACGGCAGGGCATCTCGTCCTCGGTACGACGGTAGGCGATGATGGCGTGCTCGGCGCCCAGACGCTTGGCGGTACGGACGGCGTCCATAGCCACGTTGCCGCCACCAAAGACAACGACGTTCTTGCCGTGCTTGGTGGGGGTGTCGTACTCGGGGAACTTGTTGGCCTTCATCAGGTTCACGCGGGTGAGGTACTCGTTCGCGAAGAAGACGTTGGGCAGGTTCTCGCCGGGGACGTTGAGGAACTTGGGCAGGCCAGCGCCGGTCGCCACGTAGATGGCGTCGAAGCCCTGCTCGAACAGCTCCTCGGCCGTGGCCATGTTGCCCACGACGGAGTTGTACTCAAACTTGACACCCATGTCCTCCAGGCCGTCAATCTCGCGCTTGACGACTGCCTTGGGCAGACGGAACTCGGGGATGCCGTAGACCAGCACGCCGCCGCCGGTAAAGAAGGCCTCAAAGACGGTAACGTCAAAGCCGTTGCGGGCGAGCTCGCCGGCGCAGGTGATGCCGGACGGGCCGGAGCCGACGACGGCGACCTTCTTGCCGTTCTTGGGAGCCATCTTGGGCGTGGAAGCGAGCTCGGGGCGATCACCCAGGAAGCGCTCGAGCTGGCCGATGGCCACGGGCTCGGACTTCTTACCACGGATGCACTTGCCCTCGCACTGGTTCTCCTGCGGGCAGACGCGGCCGCAGATGGCGGGAAGCATGGAGTCCTCGCGGATGGTATCGAGAGCGCCGCCGAAGTCCTTCGCGCGGATCTGCTCGATAAAGCGGGGAATGTTGATGTTGACGGGGCAGCCCTCAACACAGAACGGCTTCTTGCAGTTGAGGCAGCGCTCGGCCTCGGCCAGCGCCATCTCCTCGGTGAAGCCCTTGTCGACGGGGCGGAAGTCGCAGGCGCGCTCGGCAGCCGGCTCCTCGTTATCGGGGGTGCGGGGCGACTTCATATCGGCAACGAAACGACCGTTAACTAGTGGCATGCGCAGCTCTTTTCCTCATAGGCCTTGAGGGACTCGCCCTCTTCGGAACGGTAAGCGGCCTGGCGGGCGCGAAGGTCATCCCAGTCGACCAGGGTGGCATCGAAGTCGGGGCCGTCGACGCAAGCGAACTTGGTCACGCCGCCCACCTCGACGCGGCAGCAGCCGCACATGCCGGTGCCGTCAACCATGATGGGGTTGAGCGACGCGGTGATGGGGGTGTCGTACTTCTGGGCGGTGAGGGTCGAGAACTTCATCATCGGAACGGGGCCGACGCAGAAGACCTGGCTCACGGCCTTGTCCTGCAGCAGGCGCTCCAGCGGAGCGGTGACAACGCCCTGCTCGCCGTAGGAACCGTCGTCAGTGGTGATGTGGATGTGGTCCTCGTCGAGGAGCTCGCGGAACTGGTCCTCCATGAGCAGGAGGTCCTTGGTGCGGGCGCCCATGATGGCGTGCACCTCGTGGCCGGTCTCGACCAGGTGCTTGGCGACCGGGAAGGCAATTGCCAGGCCGACGCCGCCGCCAATGACGGCGCAGGGGCCCTCGGCCATCTCGGTGGGAACGCCCAGCGGGCCCACGACGTCGCGCAGCGACTCGCCGGCCTCGTAGGTGGAAAGCATCTCGGTGGTCTTGCCGATCACCATGAAGATGAACTCGACCCAGCCCTCGTCACCGTTCCAGCCAGCTAAGGTAAACGGGACACGCTCGCCCGTCTCGTTGGCGCGAACCATGAGGAACTGTCCAGCGTGCGCATGCTTGGCGATTGCGGGCGCCTCGATGCGGAACTTGAACACCTTCTCCGAGAACTGCGTCTTCTCCAGGATCTTATACATAGAACCCCTCTCTTGTTAGGGCTGCCGAACCGTGCCTCCACGGAAATGGACGGTAGCCCGAGTAAAACCGTACGCGCACAGGCGTTGTGCAGACATACGGTGCAAATTATACCCTCATGGCAATGTCGCTTACGTGTATCTTTGGCAGGCGGGAAAAGTGACCTGCCAAAAAGGGACAGGTTTATTTTGGTCGGTTTTATCAGGCAAAACGGCAAAGGGGGCCGGCCTCGCGCTTCGTTGAGGCCGGCCCCCTTTGGGGCGTTATGCATGTATGGTGGCAGCATGTTTATTGCGATGTATCGACTGCGGCGTTTCCGCAGATAAAAGCTGCCAAAATAAACCTGTCCCTAAATGGTAGGTTTTAGTGCTTCCCGTTGGCGGAAGCGGCGCCGTTTACGTGATCGCGGGCGTAGATTACGCCGTGGACGATGGCCAGACCGGCGGCATCTGCGGCGCGGGCGCAGGTGTCCTGGAAATCCTCGGCTTCGCGGGCGCGCAGCTGCTTGAGCACGTAGTCTGCCACGGCCATCTTGCCGGGAGGGTTGCCGATGCCGGTGCGGATACGGCTAAAGTCGCGGCTGCCCATCTTGTCGATGATGGAGCGCAGGCCGTTATGGCCAGCATGGCCGCCGCCCACCTTAACACGCACGTCGCCGGCGGGAATATCGAGCTCGTCGTGGATTACGAGTAGCTCCTCGGCCTTGATTTTGTATTCGCGGCAAAGCTTGGAGATGGGGCCACCCGAGGTATTCATGTACGACTGCGGCTTGACCAGCACGATCTGGCGCTTGCCGCCCTCTTCCTCGGCATCGTTGATATTGATGAGCGCGACCTCGGCGCCTGCTTGGTTTTTCCAGTACGTGACGCCGGCCTGACGGGCCAGCTCGTCGATCGCCTTAAAACCGGCGTTGTGGCGGGTCTCGGCATACTCATCGCCAGGGTTGCCAAGTCCGGCAACCATGCGAATCTTAAGCGGCTGTGCAGCTGCCATGTTCATCCTTTCGTTACACAAAAGTTCAATCAACGACAAAGGCTACCACGCCCGCCGAAGGCGAGGAAAGGTTGCAGCAAAGTCATTTCAGAAAACAGCTGCCCCGAGACAGCAGGAAGCCCCGGACACGCCGGGAGGGGTTATCAAAGCGAACATCCCGCAGCCGCAAAGCGGCGAGGACGTTCGCGTGATAACCCCGCAGGCGTGTCCGGGGCTTCCGGAGGGATGCGAGGGTCGAGCGACTACAGCGCGAAGTCGCCGCCGACGAGCGTGGAGACGGGCTCCTCGTGGTAAACGGCGGAGATGGCCTGAGCGAACTCCTCGGCGACCGAGATGGTCTTGATCTTGCCACCGACCTCGACGGGAATGGCGTCGGTGACGAGGCACTCGACGATGGGGGCGTCGTTCAGACGCTCGATGGCCGGACCGGAGAAGATGCCGTGGGTGGCGCAGACGTAGATATCGCCAGCGCCCATAGCCTTGAGCTCCTTGACGTTGGCGCACAGGGTGCCAGCGGTGTCGATCATGTCGTCGTTGATGATGCAGGTCTTGCCCTTGATGTCACCGATGATGCCCATGACCTCGGCGGCGTTGTGGCGCGGACGGCCCTTGTGGGCGATGGCCAGGTCGCAGCCGAGCATGTCGGACAGCTTCTTGGCGGCCTTGGCGCGGCCCACATCGGGGGAGACGACAACCAGGTTGTCGGTGTCGAAGTGCATGTCGTTGTAGTACTGGCCAAACAGCGGCAGCGCGGACAGGTGGTTAACCGGGATATCGAAGAAGCCCTGAATCTGGCCCTGGTGCAGGTCGAGGGTGATGATGCGGTTGACGCCGGCGCGCTCGAGCAGGTTGGCGACGAGGCGGGCGGTGATGGGCTCGCGCGGGCCGGCCTTGCGGTCCTGGCGGGCATAGCCGTAGTGGGTGATAACGGCGGTGATGGAGCGGGCGGATGCGCGCTTGGCAGCGTCGGTGGCGATGAGCAGCTCCATGAGCATGTCGTTGACGTTGCCGCCGGCCACGGACTGAATCAGGAAGACGTCGGCGCCGCGGACGGTCTCGTCGTAGCGGGCGTAAATCTCACCGTTGGCGAACTGCTTTAGCGTAAGGCCCGAAAGCTCGACCCCAAGGAACTCAGCGATCTTCTGAGCGAGGGGACGGTTGGAGGAACCGGAATACACGCGGATGGACTTGCGCATATTCTCCGACTTCTCGGGATCATTAATCGGCATTACCCTTCTCCTTTATATCGAATGCCATATAGATGCCTTGTTGCATTGTAACCGCGCGGCGGGGTTTATCGAGTCTTGATAACGTCTTTACCGTCAACGGACACGAACCGACCACTCATCCGGCCGCGCAGGTCAGCATAGAAAAAGGAGCCGTCCCCACGGAAGCGGCTCCTTAGATGCTTGGTAAAACGTTATACCTCGTCGTCCTCGTGCAGGCGGCGGCGATAATCGGCGGCCCAGCCCTCAATATTTACCTGACGGGCGCGGCCCAGACCGAGTGCGTCTGCCGGGACCGGCTCAGTGATGACGGAGCCGGCGGCCACGAGCGCGCCGTCGCCAATCTGGGCGGGCGCGACCATCATGGTATCGGAACCGATGAAGGCATCCTTGCCGATGACGGTTTTGTGCTTGTGTACGCCGTCGTAGTTGCAGGTGATGGAGCCGGCGCCCACGTTGACGCCGGAGCCCATGGTCGTGTCGCCGATGTAGGACAGGTGCGGCACCTTGGAGCCCTCGCCGATCGTGGACTTCTTGATCTCCACGTGCGTGCCGGCCTTGGAGCCGTCGAGCATGTGGGTACCCGGGCGCAGGTAGGCGCGCGGGCCGCAGTCGACGCCGTTCTCGATGACGGCCTCGATGGCGATGGTCTCATTGATGATGCAGCCGCTGCCGACGGTGGTGTCGGTGAGACGGCTGTTGGGGCCGAGCTGGCACTCCTCGCCCACGGTGACGTGGCCGATCAGGTGCGTCTGCGGCCACACGACGGTGTCGCGGCCGATGGTGGCGTCGGGGCCGATCCAGGCCTGCGTGGGGTCGATGAAGGTAACGCCCTCGGCCATCCAGTGCTCGTTGATGCGGTCGCGCGCGATGGCGGTGAGCTGCGCGAGCTGGATGCGGCTGTTGACGCCCAGGCCGTCGCGGTAGTCATCGCAGTGGAAGATGGAGACTGCCTGGCCGTGGCCCTTGAGGATCTCGAGCATGTCGGGCAGATAGTACTCGGACTGCGCGTTGTCGTTGCCGATCTCGTCAATGTGCGCGGCGAGCTGCGCGCCGTCGAAGGCGTAGCAGCCGGCGTTGCACTCGAGCAGCGTGGCGGCCTGCTCGGGTGTGCAGTCCTTCTGCTCGATGATGCGTTCGATCTGGCCGTCGGCACCCAGCTTGATGCGGCCGTAGCCGAAGGGGTCGGGCGGGGTCATGGTCATGACGGTGCAGGCGAGCTCGCCGGTGGCGACGGTCTGCGCGAACTTGGCGACGGTGTCGGCGGTGATGAGCGGCAGGTCGCCGTTGAGCACGACGACGGGGCCTTGCGTGATGCCGCAGGCCTCGAGCGCGACCTTCACGGCGTGACCGGTGCCCAGGCGCTCGGTCTGCTCAACGCACTCGACCTTGGTGGCGCTGTTGGCATAGGCGCCGTCGATGAGGGCGCGCATCTCGTCGGCGTGGCTGCCGATGACGACCACGACGCGGCTGCAGCCGGCCTTGATGGTGGCGTCGACGATCCACTGGACCATGGGCTTGCCCAGGATCTTGTGCGAAACCTTGCAGTGGTTCGACTTCATGCGGGTGCCCTCGCCGGCAGCGAGGATAATTGCGGTTGCGTCCATGTGATCTCCTGTTACGTTATAGAGACGTGTGTTTGGAAACGATACACGGCGCAATATGATACCGCAGGCATATGTTGAGCGCGTAGCGATTGGCTCATGGCGGCCGATGTCGGTGCCGCCGGCGTGGCGTTTGCGCTGCTTGCGTGCGGCGTTGGCGGTGCTGCGGAGCTGTCGTTTGAGCGAGGGGACGGGGGTGCCCGTGGACAACATACAAGAGGAGTTTGGCGGCGAGCCCGTCGCGGCATTCTCGATGTCGCATCCGGCTGTGCCGGCCCTCTACATGGTGCTGACGCTGGGGCTCACCATGTTCTCGATGCAGCCGGTGCTGATTGCGCTGTCACTTGCGGGCGGGCTGGCGTATGGATTTGCGACGCGCGGGGCTGCCCGCACGCTGGGCGCACTCCGCTGGCAGCTGCCGGTGATTTTGATTATCGCGCTGGTCAATCCGCTGTTTAGCGCCTCGGGCTCGACGGAGCTGTTCCGTATTGGCATGCGCGCGGTGTATCTGGAAAGCATGGTATACGGCCTGTGCATGGGCGGGCTGTTTGTGGCGAGCGTGCTGTGGTTTGAGGCCGCGGCGTCGATGCTCGAATACGACAAGGTGCTCGCGCTGCTGGGCAATGCCGCACCGGTGATTGCGCTCATGATCTCGATGTGCATGAGGCTTATCCCGCAGTTTTTACGCCGCGGTCGTACGGTGCTGGCGGTGCAGGATGCGATTGATGTGCCGGGCCGCGCGCCCACCGATCCCGTGCGATCGCGCCTGCGGGCGTCGAGCGTGTTGATGGGCTGGGGCATGGAAGATTCGCTGGAGCGTGCGGACGCCATGCGCTCCCGTGGGTGGGGCGCCGCGACGCGTCGAACGACGTATGCGCGGTATCGGCTGGGGCGCGGCGATGTTGCCGCGCTGGTTGGACTTGCGCTGTTTGGCATGGCCACGACGGCAGTGGCGTGGACTGCGACGATGCAGTATTCGTTTTACCCGCAACTATCGGTGCCGGCGCCGTGGCTGGGCTATGTCGTGTACGCTGCCTGGATGATGCTGCCTTGCGCGTCGCACGCGATTGATGAGAAGAGGTTTGGCTGATGGCTCGGTTGGATAGGAGCTCGGCGGCGGGTGTGGCATATGGCTCGGCCGCGCCGGCGATTGAGGTGCGAGGCCTTAGTTTTGCCTATCCCGGGGCCGAGGCACCGGTGCTCGAGGGGCTTGATTGGCGTGTTTCCCAAGGTGCGTTTGCACTGCTTGTTGGCGGTACCGGTTCGGGCAAGTCGACGCTGCTGTCGCTGCTCAAGCCCGAGATCGCGCCGGCGGGTACGCGCTCCGGCGAGCTGCGCGTGCTGGGCGAGCCCGTCGCCGACATGGATGTGCGGGCATCGGCGGAGCGCGTGGGCTATGTGTTCCAGGATCCCGAGAACCAGATCGTGTGCGAAACCGTGTGGCACGAGATGGCGTTTGGCCTGGAAAACTTGGGGCTAGCACGTGATGAGATGCGCCGTCGCGTAGCTGAGACCAGCTATTTCTTTGGGCTGGAAGATTGGCTTCACCGCGATACTGACACGCTTTCGGGTGGTCGCAAACAGTTGCTGTCGTTGGCGGCCGTTCTGGCGTTGCGCCCGCGCGTGCTGCTGCTCGACGAGCCCACGTCTCAGCTTGATCCGGTTGCGGAGAAGAATTTCCTGCACGCGCTGTTTCGTGTGAATCGCGAGCTGGGCTGCACGGTTGTTGTGGCGACGCATCAGCCGCGGCCGATGCTCGAGTATGCGACGTGTACGCACCGGATTGAGGGCGGTCGCGTGCGCGAGGTGGCGGATATGTCTTCTTTGGGACGCCGAGAATCGCTGTTTTCCGATGACATGTTGGGGTGGGGTGCCATCCGATGTGCAAAAAACGGAGTATTCAGCAGGCGTGAGGACAATTTGGGTTCTCTGGAGCCGCCCGGGGACGTATCGAGCGCGAAAAAAAGTTCGGAATTGGACAAATCGTCCGAATTTGTGGCGCAAACGTCGCTCGAGAACGGCTCGGAAGCCTTCTCGCGCACGGATGGAAGCAGAATACTCCAAAAAATGCACGGCGGGTCGGCTACCACCCTGTCGGAAGGCTGGTTTCGCTACGATCGAGCGTCCGGCTGGGTGTTGCGTGGGCTCGATGCGTCGTTTTCGGCCGGTGCGGTGCATGCGGTTGTTGGCGGTAACGGCTGCGGCAAGTCGACGATGCTCTCGGTGCTGGCGAAGACCGCCAAGCTGCAGCGCGGCCGCATGGTGCGCGGAGCGGCCTCGGCGGCGCTGCTGCCTCAGAATCCCAAAGCATTGCTGGTTGCCGAGACGGTTCGCGATGAGCTGATGGAATGGGCCTCGACCTGCGGATATGACGAGAACTTGGCGCGGGAGCGTGCGGCGAGCTTGGGGTTGTCGGGTCTGGATGGACGCCATCCGTACGATCTTTCGGGCGGGCAGCGTCAACTGCTTGCATTGGCAAAACTGCTGCTAATCGGCCCCGAACTGCTATTGCTCGATGAGCCCACCAAGGGTCTAGACCTGTTCAGCCGCCGCATCATTGCCCGCGCCCTGCGTGACCATGCGAAGGCTGGCGGCACCGTCATCATGGCTACGCACGATTTGGACTTTGCCGAGCAGGTAGCCGACGACGTCGTCATGATGTTTGACGGCGAGATTGCCTGCATGGAGCCGCCGGCCGACTTCTTTGCCGATAACGTGTTTTATAGGGCGTGATGGGATGACGGATTATCGCGTCGCGCGCTTGCTTGCAAAACTGGAGGTCCCGCTGTTGTTGGCGGTGCCGGCGGTGATGGCTGCCGCGTTGCTGTCGGGTGTTGAGCAGGCAGCATTGGCCATGCTGGTTGTGGTGGCGCTGGTGCTCGCGCTGTTCTTTGCGGGTTACGAGGCATCTCGTCCGGGTTTGCGCCAGATTATGCCCACGCTGGTTCTGGCAGCATTGGCCGCGGCGGGGCGCATCTTGTTTGGCCCCATTCCCGACTTTAAACCCGTGAGTGCCATCGCCATTATCGCGGGGGCGACGCTTGGTCGCCGCAATGGTTTTATGGTCGGTGCGTTGGCGGCGCTGACCAGCAATTTCTTTTTTGGGCAGGGCATGTGGACGCCGTGGCAGATGTATGCCTGGGGGCTCGTGGGATACGTTGGCGGTGCGCTGGCGCATGCCGGCGCTTTTGATCGCGCCGATGGCACCGTGCGTATGCCGGCGCTGCTGACCTACGGCTTTGCTTCGGGTTTGCTGTACGGCGTTGTGATCAACGCCTACGACATTATCGGTTTTGTTCAACCGCTCACGTGGGCGGGTGCCATGGCACGTCTTGCCACGGCAGTGCCGTTCGATATCACACACGGCCTCGCGACCTGCGTGTTCTTGGCTGCCTTGTACAAGCCTTGGTGCCGTCGCATTAACCGTGTCGTCGTGAAATACGGGCTGTAAGGCATTTCGCGTTCCCTCACGAGCTTGCGGTGGAATGGTTCTCGTTTTTGGCTATTTGCTGCCCAAACAGGAACTATTCCACCGCACCTTATAGAGGGAGAGGGGTCACATGATCTGTTTTCCTCTGTCCCCTAGAGGAATTACTTGGGGCTAGAGCTCTAGCGTGAGGGTGACGGGGCAGTGGTCGCTGCCAAAGATGTCGCCGCGGATGCCGGTGTCGCGAACGTTGGCGGCGATCGAATCGCTTACCAGAAAGTAATCGATGCGCCAGCCGGCGTTGTTCTTGCGGGCATTAAAGCGATAGCTCCACCAGCTGTAGACGCCCTCGACGTCGGGGTTTGCCGCGCGCCAGGTATCGGTAAAGCCGGCGTTGAGCAGCTCGGTAAACTTGCCGCGTTCCTCGTCCGAAAAGCCTGCGTTGCCGCGGTTGGACTTGGGGTTCTTAAGGTCGATCTCCTCATGCGCCACGTTAAAGTCGCCGCAGGTTACGACGGGTTTGCCGGTCTCGCGCTCGAGCGCGTTCAAAAAGCCGCGGTAGGCATCGTCCCAGGCCATACGCACGTCGATGCGCGCGAGCTCATTTTGTGCGTTGGGCGTGTAGACATCCACAAACCAGAATTTGTCGAACTCGAGCGCGCAGACGCGGCCCTCGGTTGCGACTTGGGCGACGAGCACGGCCGCCTCGCCTCCGCCGGCGTAGGGCAGCAGCGCATCGGCGCGCAGTACGCGCAGCGGCTCCTGGCGGCTAAAGACCGCGGTGCCCGAATAGCCTTTACGCTCGGCGTAGCTCCAGGTTTGGTGATAGCCGGGCAGGTCAATATCGACCTGGCCTTCTTGCAACTTGGTCTCTTGCAGTGCCAGGATATCGACGTCGAGTTCTTGCGCGATCTGGATAAAGCTCGGGTCCTTTTTGAGCACGGCGCGCAGGCCGTTGACGTTCCACGAGGCGAAAGTGTAAGTCTGAGGCATGGTGTCCTTTCGACGGGGTTGGCAGGCTTAAGATTAGCGCAACAGGGGCGGGGTGGGATCCGCGCATGCTGACTTAAAGGCCGCATGCTGGGACGTCGCTCAACGCTGCCCGACTAACAAGGACGGAGGACTCATATGACGCAGGCAATATCGGACCCCAGGCAGGCCTCCGCCGCGCTGGCGGATCTGTTTGACACCCACAAGCGCGTGGTCTTCTTTGGCGGCGCTGGTGTTTCCACGGCAAGTGGCATCCCCGATTTCCGCAGCGTGGGCGGCCTGTATCACCAGCAGTTTGCCTATCCGCCCGAGACCATGCTGTCGCATAGCTTTTACGAGGCGCATCCGGCCGAGTTCTTCGACTTCTACCGCACCAAGATGATCGCGCTTGGCGCCAAGCCCAATCGCTGCCACACCAAGCTGGCCGAGCTGGAGCGCGCCGGCAAGCTGAATGCCGTGGTGACGCAAAATATCGACGGCCTGCATCAGATGGCCGGCTCGCAGCGCGTGTTCGAGCTGCATGGCTCGGTCCACCGCAATGTCTGCCAGACGTGCGGCGCAGTCTACAGCGCCGAATGGATTTGCTCGCGCGAGCACGAGGACGCCGCGGGCGTGCCCGTGTGTCCTGCGTGCGGCGGGCGCATTAAGCCCGATGTGGTGCTCTACGAAGAGCCGCTCGACGAGCATGTGTTGACCGGTGCCGTTGCCGCCATCGCCGCGGCCGATGCCCTCATCGTGGGCGGGACCTCGCTCGTGGTGTATCCGGCGGCGGGCCTTACGCGTTACTTTACCGGCGATACGCTGGCCATTTGCAACCTTGCTCCCACCGATCAGGATGCAAATGCCGACCTGCTGATTTCTTGCGACATCGCGGCCGCGTTTGCGTTCTAGCCCGCGCGCGCGGATACAATAGAAAGACTGAGTGCAAAGCGACCCCGCCGCCAGCTCCCCAAGCTCGGCGGCGTGGGCATTTTAGGAGGATGTTCATGGCGAACGACAGCAAGACATGGCGGTGCGGAAAGTACGAGCTCAGCTTTGACCGTCCGCGCATCATGGGCGTCCTCAACGTGACGCCCGATTCGTTTAGCGATGGCGGGGAGCACTTCGACCCGGATGCTGCCATCGAGTACGGCCTGGCGATGCTCGACGCCGGCGCCGACATCATCGACGTGGGCGGCGAGTCCACGCGCCCCGGCTTTACCCCGGTCAACCCCGACGAGGAGGCTCGCCGCGTGCTGCCCGTGGTGCGCGCGCTGGCCAAGGAGGGCGCCATCGTCTCGATCGACACGCGTCATGTGGCGGTTGCCAAGGCGGCCGTGCGCTGCGGCGCCTCGATCGTCAACGACGTGACCGGCTTCACCGATCCCAAGATGGTCGAGTTTGTTAAGACGAGCACCTGCGGCGTCATCGTGATGCATGCCGGCGAGGTCGCCGCGCCCACCCGCACGCACGCAACGGTGCAGCTCGATACCTCGGCAGCGGCGTTTGTTGCCGAGAAGGCGCGCGAGGCGGCTGCCGAGGCCGCGCGTGAGGCCGAGAAGCCGGCTCGCCGCCGTCGCGGCAAGCTGCTGGGTGAGCCCAAGGTTGAGGCCAAGCTTCCGGGCGGCGTGGTGCAGCCCTCGTTGCCGTTTGGCGAACCGGAGCCCACGTCCGAGCCCGCAACCGAGCTGGGGCAGGAGACGCCGGCCGCCGAGCAGGTTGCTGCCGCCGAGACCGTCGCGCCCGCGCCCGAGGCCGCGCCCGCAGCCACCGAGGTCGCATCGGAGTCCAATGACCACCTGGCAGCCATGATGCGCCGCAGCGCCCGCCGCGAGGAAGCCTACGTGCCCACCTCGCAGCTCCGCCGCTTCACCCTGCCCGATTCGGCGCCCATCATGCGCCGCGTTATGGGCTTTCTGTCCGACCAGGCCCGCACGCTCATCCATGCCGGCGTGTCTCGCGACCGCATCTGCATCGATCCTGGCCCGGGCTTTGGTAAGTCGGCTAACGAGGACATCGTCATCCAGCGCGAGACTGCCAAGATGGCGTCGCTGGGCTACCCGCTCATGTGCGCCGTGTCGCGCAAGCGCTTTGTGGGCGCTGTCTCGGGCGTGACCGAGGCCGCCGCGCGCGATGCCGCCACGTTTGGCGTGTGCCTGGGCGCCATCCAGGCCGGTGCCAACATCGTGCGCGTGCACGACGCCGCGGGTTTTGCGCAGTTCCTGAACGGTTACTGGGCCGTCGCCAAGCCGCAGCCGCGCCGTGCGTTTGTGGCCGTGGGCTCCAACCTGGGGCATCGTTGCGACAACATCCGCGCCGCGCGCGACATGATCGCCGAGATTCCGCTCACCTGCGTGTCCAACTCCTCCAAGATCTACGAGAGCGAGCCGGCCTACGAGACGCGCCAGGACGCGTTTGCCAACGCTGTCATCGAGATTAAGACCGAGCTGGCGCCGTTGGTGCTGCTCGACGAGCTCATGAAGATCGAGGTCGAGCTGGGGCGCGACCGCTCCAAAAAGGTCAAGGTCAACGGCCCGCGCACCATCGACCTGGACCTGCTGTGGATGGACGGCGAGACCCACGGCGGCAAAAAGCTGCGCCTGCCGCATCCGCTCATTGGCGAGCGCGACTTTGTGCTGGTGCCGCTCGAGGACCTGATGCACGACCCGGCGCGGTTCTTCCGCTACAACGGCGTCGAGGTCAAGGAGCCCGAGGACCGCGTGGGTCATATCGTGGGCGAATTGGGGCGTATGTAGATGATCGAGATGAATGCTGTTGCCGCCGGCACCGAGCTCGACGCGGCGCGCGACGCGGGCCGCGAGGGCGTGTCCGCGGGCTGGTGCGCGTGGAGCGCGGGCGATGCTTCGCTGACGTTTTCGCTGGTCGTGCGTCCGGATGTGAACATGCATGCCTTCCACGGCCTGCCGTTTGTGGCCGCGATGGGCATGATGGACGCGCTCGTGGGCACGGCTTCGACGCCGGGGTTGGGCCTTGCCGGTAAGGTGGGTATCCAGTGGCCGAGCGATATCGTGTGCGGTGCGCCTGCGTTTGAGACGTCGCTCGCGCGTGTTGCCGTGAACGGCGGTGCCGGTGCTGCGGGCATGTTCGGTGCCGTGACGGTGGATATTGAGCGTTCGGCGTTGAGCGAGCTCGGTGTGGGTGTGGCTGACGAAGCGCTGGTCGAGGCGCTGGCCGCCGCCATGCTGGCCCGCGTGGACGCCTGGGCGGTTGTTGCCAACACGCCGCAAGGCGCCGCGGGGCCGCTGGCTCCCGTGCTGGGCGAGTACTTCGACATGGTGCCGCTGCTGGGCCGCCAAGTTGCGGCGGTGTCGCCCAACGGTTTGCCGCTTGCGGTCGGTGTGTTTGCGGGCCTGGACATCTGGGGCCGAGCGACCATCAAGACCGATGCCGGCGAGCAGGAGTTTCCGCCCGAGGCTGTACGAATTCGCGGACTGTAGCGTCTCGGCTTCGCCAGAGCCTACGCTAACTCCTGCATGCGGCGGTAGATTTCGCAGATGCCTTTGATGGTGAGTTGGCCGTCGACTATGTCGAAGGCGTCGGTCGAATCGGCGACGATGCTGGCGAGGCCGCCCGTGGCGATAACGGTGGCATCCTCGCGGCCCAGCTCGCGCTTCATGCGCGCGACCAGGCCCTCAGCCATGGCGGCGGCGCCCGTTACGGCGCCGACCTTGATGCACTCCTCGGTATCGCGGCCGATGGCGTGCTCGGGCGCCTCGAGCGGAACGCTGGCGAGCTTGGCGGCTCGGGCGGCGAGCGCGTCCATCGAAATGCGGATGCCCGGCGCAATCGCTCCGCCAATGTAATAACCGTCCTCATCGATGACGTCGATATTGGTCGCGGTGCCAAAGTCCACCACGATTGCCGGCGCGCCGTAGAAAGTTTCGGCCGCAACGGCGTTAGCGACGCGATCGGCGCCTACGGCCTGGGGACGCGCCGCGCGCAGCTTGGTCACCGCGGCCGTCTGCGGTCCGATGACGATGGCGTCTGCGGCAATGCGGTCGGCCACGGCGTGCCATTCGCGCGAGAGCTGCGGCACCACGCCTGCAAAGGCGATCGCGTCGACCGCGTCGAGCGAAAGGCCGTACATCTTGAAGAAACCCATCAGGCGCACATGGATCTCGTCGGCGGTATAGGAGCGGTCGGTGGGCATACGCCACGACTGCACCAACTCGTCTCCGTCAAACAGGCCCATGGCCGTCTGCGTGTTTCCCATATCGATAGCGAGCAGCATGTCTACTCCCGGTGTTGGCATAAAAGGACGCGCACCATTGTATACGCGCCGCCGACGGCGCTCGGCTGCGATTCGTTTACGGTGATAGGGGCTGAGGGGTTTAAATATGAAGGAATTATGCTCTACGAGATTTTCCTTGCCGTTTACCGAACTCCCGCGTAATATTCTTTCTTGCGCACATGAGGCGCCCAGACATTGCGGGGTGGAGCAGTCTGGTAGCTCGCCGGGCTCATAACCCGGAGGTCGTAGGTTCAAATCCTGCCCCCGCGACCAAGAACTTGCAGCTCGTCGGCCTAGCCGGCGAGCTTTTTTGTTATTTCGGGACCGTGTTTTCGGTCCAATTCTCGGCCTCTCAAACAAAATCTCGATCTGTAACATCTAGACCCGATTTGGGCGGCTAGGTGTTACAGACCGAGATATACCGGTGGGTTGGGTCGTGTTTGTCTAAATCTGTAACACGAGGGACGGATTTTGCCGAGTTGATGTTATAGATTGAGATTTTCTAGCAGGCGGGTTTGGTTTGTCTCGATCTGTAACAGTAAGACCCGGTTTTGCCGCGTAACTGTTACAGATTGAGATAAACCGACGGGCCGCCCCGCTCTGCCCCATCCACCTGCCGCCACCTGATATTCGCCGATTTCCGTTGTGCTGCTGTGCCTCCATGCCATATCCTCTAGACAACTACGCGGCAACATCGCCGCCGCGCCTACAAGAGAGGAATGTCCATGACCGCACCTGCATCCAAGCTGCTTCAGCCCATTACGGTTGGCCCCCTTGAGCTCAAAAACCGCATTATGTTTCCGCCGCTGACCACCGGCTACGAGGAGCGTGACGGCTCCATTGGCGAGCGCAGCCTGGCTTTTTACGAGCGCTTGGCCCGTGGCGGCGTGAGTTACATCGTCATCGGCGACGTTGCTCCCGTCATGACCGCAAGCCCCACGCCCAAGCTGGCGACCGACGCCCAAATCCCCACGTTTAAGGCCCTGGCCGATGCCGTCCACAAGCACGGCGCCAAGGTCGCGCTGCAGCTGTTCCACCCCGAGTACGACGTGCCCGGTGTCGGCCGCATGGTCATGGGATCCATGGCCGCCGCCAAGGCCGCGCAGGAGGCCAAGGCCGCCGGCGACGAGGAGACCTTTGCCGCCAAGATGGCCGAGTCCAACGAGATCCGCAACCAGGCCTACGCCAAGCTGCACCACGACATGCAGCACTTTGTGAACGAGGCGAGTGTGGAGCAGCTCACCCAGATCAAGGAGGCTATCGCCGCCTCGGCCGCTCGCGCGCAGCAGGCCGGGATCGATGCCATCGAGGTCCACGGCGACCGCCTGGTAGGTTCGCTGTGCTCGGCCATCCTCAACCAGCGCACCGACGAGTACGGCGGCTCGTTCGAGAACCGCGTTCGCTACGCGCTGGAGGTCGTCGCTGCCATTAAGGAAGCCGCGCCGCAGCTGATGGTGGAGTACAAGCTCCCCGTGATCATGGAGAACCCCGACGGCACGCCGCGCGGCAAGGGCGGCCTGCAGCCCGACGAGGCCTGCGAGTTCGCCAAGCTGCTCGAGGGCGCGGGCATCGATATGATCCAGGTCGCACAGGCCAACCACACCGGCAACATGGGCGACACCATTCCGCCCATGGGCGCCATGCCCTACAACTGGACGCTGCCCGTGGCCGAGCGCGTCAAGGCCCTGGTCTCCGTGCCGGTGGCAACCGTGGGCCGCGTGGTTTCGGTCGAGGCCGGCGAGAAGATTCTGGAAGACGGCGCCGCCGACATCATCGCCTATGGCCGCTCGCTCATGTGCGACCCCGACATTGCGCTGAAGGCCGCCACGGGTGAGCCCATCCGCGAGTGCCTCAACTGCAACAAGGGTTGCGTCGATGCGATTCAAAACCGCAAGTACATTTCGTGCGTGCTCAATGCCGAGAACGGCGACGAGGCGACCATCGCCATCAAGCCGGGCGAGGGCGACAAGAAGATCGCCGTGGTGGGCGGCGGCATCGCCGGCCTGGAGGCCGCGCGCGTGGCGGCCAAGCGCGGCTACGACGTGACCGTCTGCGAGGCGAGCGATCATCTGGGCGGCCAGATTGTGCTGGCGGCTGCGCCTCCGCGCAAGGACGAGATTATGCGCTCGGTCGAGTACTACGAGAAGATTCTGCCTGGCCTGGGCGTGAAGGTGGAGCTCAGTCATGCCGCTACCGCTGAGGACCTCAACGCCGCCGACGCCGCGATTGTGGCCGTGGGCGCGCACGACGTGGTCATCCCCGTTCCGGGCGCCGACTCGGAGAAGGTCGTCTCGAGCTGGGACGTGCTGGCCGGCAAGGTGGAGCTCAGCGGCCGCGTCGCCGTCATTGGCGGCGGCCTGGTGGGCACCGAGACTGCCGAGTACCTGCTGCAGCACGGCTGCGAGGTGGCGATCGTGGAGATGCTCGACAAGATTGCCGCGGGCGAGTCCGAGACCATTCTGCCGCTGATTATGAGCGACTTTGCAGAGCACAACGTGGAGCAGCATGTTAAGACCCGCCTGACCGCCATTACCGACGAGGGCGTGGAGGCTGTTCGCACCACCGAGGACGGCGCCGAGGAGCCGGTGAAGATCGCCTGCGATTACGTGGTGATGGCCGTGGGCTCCAAGGCCAACGCGTTTGACCTGGATGGCGTGACGGTGCCCGTGACCTGCGTGGGCGACTGCTCGGGTGAGCGCACCGCCGACATTGCGAGCGCCATTCGCACGGCGTATCACGCGGCCAACGAGCTGTAGTTGAACATCGCGGCCAGGCGGGGCGGTAGCACGGATCCGTCTCGCCCGGCTGTGTCCCGTCGGGTGTCAACCGGTGCGGGGCCTGCAAGCGCAGCAGGTCCCGCCCTTTTTGTTTTGCTCCGATGAATGGCAATGCGCGGTAATCATGAGGAGTGAGGACGTCTACTGCCTTGCAGATCACTCAAAAATATTGGGGGAGGGGTTAATAACTATATCCTCTATACCAAAGGACATAAAGAGATGCCAATTTTGTTGACAAGCGAATGACGATTAGCTGCGAGTCAGCTACCAGCGTAAATAATCGATAAAGAAATGTCGTAATTTGGTGCCAAATGCCCAGATAACGCCGCGTCTATTTTAATTAACTGCTTTGAGCAAACGGTAAAATGCTACTATCTAACTTGCACGTAAGAAAGCAGATTAACGGTTAAGGCTAAGAAGTGGCAGGTATGTCGGAAGCAACTAGGACTCGCACGCATGCGCCCGAGGTTAGGCAGCGCGCCGTCGAGGCCCTCCAAGAGGGGGTCGGTCATCGCGCCCTCGCCGCGGAGCTTGGCATTCCCCAGGCCACGGCTCGTCAGTGGGCCCGCGCGTATGCCGTGGGCGGTGCCGACGCCGTTCTCAACGCCGGTTCGCATCATCACACCTATTCGTACGAAGTTAAGCTCGCCGTGGTCAAGGACCGCTTGGAAAACGGCTTAACGGTTCGCGAGGCCATGATCAAACACAAGATTCCAAGCGAGTCTTCGGTTAAGGCCTGGTGCCGCCAGTATCGCGAGAGCGGTGAGTCCGCACTGGTCGATAAGCCGCGAGGTCGCAAGCCGCGCGTTAAAAAGGCGGAATAGCAAACGGGATGGTGCGCCCACAGGGGCGCATTTTTCTTGCCGCCTCTCTGCTCCAAAGCGGACGTGCCCTTACCCCGTACGCCTAAAACTCCCCAGTTGACCGAAAACCTGCCGCCGCTACTCCTCAATTGAGCTATAACGTTAAACAATTGCAGCGTTTTTGCACGGGGGAGTGATGGTATGACGCTACTGTATTTCCTTACCCTGTTTCCGCTGGTACCGGCGCTGGGCATGCTGCTCGCGCGCGGTGACCGCGCCCGCGATGCGGTGGGGCTCATAGGCTCCGGCATTATTATGGCGGTGACAGTTGTAGTCGCCGTCATGTTTTTTGGCATGGGTCCGCAGAGCTTTGAGGTTGCCTCCGGCACCTCGCATGTGCTCTCGATCATCAGCTCCGTCATCGACGTCATCCTGTGCGCCGTAATCCTGTACAACGCGTACAAATATAGGAACGCGCTCGCCACGGTGCTCGGCATAGTCCAGCTGGTGGGCTCGTTCGCCTTTGCAGCCATGACGCTGCCCGCGGTCGAAGCCGTCACGGCGACGCCGCTCTACCTGGACTACATGAGCGTGATCATGGTCCTCGCCGTCGGCATTGTTGGCAGCCTCATCTGCGTGTATGCCTTGGGTTATATGAAGGACTTCCAGGCCCACGACGAGCACGAGGCCGCACTGCGCGGGCAGACCGCGCCCGACCGTCGCCCGCAGTTCCTGGCGCTTATGTTCCTGTTCCTCTCGGCCATGTTCGTCATCGTGACGAGCGACAACCTTGAGTGGCTGTTCTGCGGCTGGGAAATCACCACCGTGTGCTCGTTCCTTATGATTGGCTACACGCGCACGCCCGAGGCCATCAAGAACGCTTTCACCCAGATCATCCTTAACATGCTGGGCGGTATCGCGTTTTTGGCGGGCCTTATGTTCTTGCACGTTAACGGCATGCCGCTGACCATCTCGGGCATGATCGAGCTTTCCGGCGCCGGTACCGCGCAATCCGCACTGCTGGTGATGCCGGTCATCCTGTTGTCGCTCGCCGCACTCACCAAGGCCGCACAGATGCCGTTCCACACGTGGCTGTTGGGTGCTATGGTTGCCCCCACTCCCACGAGCGCCCTGCTGCACTCGTCAACCATGGTTAAAGCCGGCGTGTTCCTAATGGTCAAGCTGAGCCCGCTCTATGCTATCTATCCCGTAACCGGCTTTATGGTCACGAGTGTGGGCGCCATCACGTTTTTGCTTGCTGCCCTCATGGCCATCTCGCAGAGCAACGCCAAACGCGTGCTCGCGTATTCCACTATTTCCAACTTGGGCCTCATCAGTGCCTGCCTGGGTGTCGGCGCGCCCGAGGCCGTATGGGCGGCCATCTTCCTGATCCTGTTCCACACGGTGGCAAAGTCGCTGCTGTTCCTGTGCGTGGGCACGGCCGAGCATCATATCGGCAGCCGCAATATCGAGGACATGGACGGTATGTTCAGCCGCATGCCGCACCTGACGCGCCTGATGATGCTGGGCATCATGGGCATGTTTGTGGCGCCGTTTGGCATGCTCGTGTCCAAGTGGGGCGCCCTGGTGGCGTTCGCGCAGACCGGCAACGTGCTCATGATTATGGTGCTGGCCTTTGGCTCGGCCGCGACGTTTTTCTTCTGGGGCAAGTGGCTTGCCAAGCTTTCGGGCGTCGACCCCACGGCTCAAAACGTTGAGGTCAATGTCCATAAGACCGAATGGATGGCCCTCAACACCATCGCCGCGCTGCTGATTCTGTGCTGCGTGGCGTTCCCGGTTATCTCGAGCGGTCTGGTGTCGCCTTACTTGGCCATGGTGTTTGGCCGCGTGCCGTACGTTATTGGCAAGGACGCCATGTACCTGATGGTGGTTATCGTGGCGTTTATCGCCGTGGTGCTGCTGACTTCATTCCGAGTGAGCAACAAACCGCATGTAAACGTATATCTTTCGGGCGTGGGAACCGACAAATATCGCCATTTCCGCGGCTCGATGGGACACGAGGTGAAGGCCGAAAAGCGCAATTGGTACTCGGAGGACGCCCTTGGCGAGAAGCGTATTGGCCCCGCGGGTAGCGTCGTGTGCTGCAGCATTATCTTGTTTGCGCTGCTGTGTTGCGCGTGGATTGGGCCCGAGCGACTTGCCATGAGTGCGCCCTCGGTGCTGCGCGGCAAGTATTTTGAAGGTTCGGGCGTCGTGGGCATTTTTATTGGCACCGTGGCATTTGCCTTACTGGCGCCGCTTGTGGGCGGCCTGATCGACGGCGTTGACCGCAAACTTTCGGCCCGCATGCAGGGCCGCGTGGGCCCGCGCCTGCTCCAGCCTTTCTACGATGTGGCCAAGCTGCTGCGCAAGGCCCCCGCCAGCGTAAACACCATGGACGATACCTACATGGCGTGCGCGCTCATCTTTACCGTGGTGGGCGGCGGCATCTTTGTGTCGGGTTCCAACACGCTGTTGTGCGCTTTTATGGTGACCCTCGCTGCGATCTTTGTGGTGTTGGCGTCCGCCTCGACGCAAAGCCCGTTTGCCCAGGTCGGCGCCGACCGTGAGCTGCTGCAGGTCATGAGTTACGAGCCCGCCGTTTTGCTGATGAGCGTGGGCCTGTACCTTGCCACCGACAGCTTCGATTCCATCGCCGTGACGGGGCAGTCGGCCCCCATCATCGTGTACAGCGCGCCCATTTTCCTCGCGCTGCTCGCGGTGCTCACCATCAAGCTGCGCAAGTCGCCGTTTGACCTTTCGTACTCGCATCACGCGCATCAGGAGATTGTCCAGGGCGTCGCCACCGAGATGAGCGGCGGCACGCTGGCCAAGATGACCCTTATGCACTGGTGCGAGACCGTGCTGTTTTTGATGTGGGTGGGCATGTTCTTTGTTTGGGACAACCCGGTGAGCTGGGTTGTAGCCCTGGTCGTGATGGCCGCGACGTATTTTGTCGAGGTCCTGATCGACAACACCTTCGCGCGCAGCACCTGGCGCAGCTGCTTTAGGCTCGGATGGGGCGTGGCGCTGGTGTTTGGCCTGCTCAACCTTATGCCTATCCTCGTTGACGTATTTATTTAGGAGGCGGCATCCATGGATCATAAAATGTCGCGCTCGCCGTGGGTTATTCATTACGACGGTTCGAGCTGCAACGGATGCGATATCGAGGTGCTGGCCTCGCTCACGCCGCTGTTCGATGCGGAGCGCTTTGGCGTGGTCAACACCGGCAACCCCAAGCATGCGGATATCTTTTTGGTGACGGGGTCGGTCAATGCCCAGAACCTGCCTGTCGTGCGCCAGATCTACAACCAGATGCTCGAGCCCAAGTGTGTGGTGGCATGCGGTATCTGCGCGTGTTCGGGCGGCGTGTTCCGCGATGCCTATAACGTGATCGGCGGCGTGGACCGCGCGATTCCCGTGGACGTGTACGCGCCCGGGTGCGCCGTTCGCCCCGAGACGGTGATCGATGCCATCGTGGAGGCGTGTGGCATCCTGGACCAGAAGGAGGCCGTGATGCGCGCCGGCGGCGATCCGCTCACCGTGGGCGGCGCCGCTACCTGGGACGGTGGCGTTGAGCTGGGCGAGGACGGGTTTGTGGCTGCTGCGGGGGCCGGCGACGCGCCTGCCGCTGGCGACGCACCTGCCGGGACGCCCGCCGCTGCAAAGGAGGCCGAGTAATGCAAAAGGCAATCTACACTACCGTCGGGATCGATGAGCTGTTGCCGCATGTGCAGGCGCTCAAAGGTACCGGCGCGCGCTTTGTGCAGATGCATGCCGAGCGCTGTGTGGACGACGGATCGTATCGCCTGGTCTATACGTTTATCGACGTTCGTGCTGCTCAGGAGCATATTGCGCAGGACGGCAGCTATGCGATCGAGAACCTGGTGGTTGAGGGCATCGACCAGTATCAGGAGATTCCGTCCATCAGCTCGTACTATCCGGCGGTATTCCCGTTTGAAAACGAGGCGCACGACCTATTCGGTCTTGCCATCACCGATATGCAGATTGACTTTAAGGGCTTTTTCTACCAGGTCTCGACTGCCGAACCCATGAGCGTTATCACGCCCGAGGTGAAGGCCGCGCGCGAGAAAGCCATGAAGGTGCGTGCCGCTGCCGAGGCCAAGGCGCGCAAGGCCGCGGCCGAAAAGGCCGCCGCGGCTGCGGCTGCTGCAGGGGAGGGTGCTGCGAGCGCCGGCGACGCCGCGGGCGCCGCTGCTCAGCCCGCTGCGGCTGCCGGCTCCGATACTCAGCATGACGATGCCGCTGCCAAGGCCGCGCTCAAGGCCGCTGAGATGGAGGCAAAGCTCGCCGCCATGGATCCCGAGAAAGCGGCCAAGGTCCGCGCGGCGCTTGCCGCCAAGGCCGCCCGCGACAAGCAGAAAAAGGAGGCGTAAGGTCCATGGCACATCGCTCCGTTATTCCGTTTGGCCCGCAGCACCCGGTGCTGCCCGAGCCGCTTCATCTGGACCTGGTGATCGAGGATGACCGCGTCATCGAGGCAATTCCTCAGATCGGCTTTGTGCACCGCGGGCTCGAGAAGCTCACCGAAAAGCGCGACATGCATCAGTTTGGCTACATCGCCGAGCGCATCTGCGGCATCTGCGCCGTGGGCCACAGCTGCGGCTATGCCAGCGCCTGCGAGCGCATGCTCGGCATCGAGGTGCCTGGTCGCGTGCAGTATATCCGCACCATTCTGCACGAGCTTTCGCGCATTCACTCGCATCTGCTGTGGCTGGGTCTGCTCGCCGACGCCTTTGGCTTTGAGGCGCTGTTCTATCGGTCATGGACCCTGCGCGAGCAGATACTCAAGATTTTTGAGAGCACTTGCGGCGGGCGCGTGATTCTGTCGATTAACGAGATCGGCGGCCTTAAGCACGATATCGAGGACTCCGAGCTGGCGGGCATTGTCCAGACGCTCGATGCCATGCGTCCTGACTACGAGGCCCTGGTGCATACGTTTTTGGACGACAACAGCTGCGGCGAGCGCCTGCATGGCGTGGGCATGATTAGCAAGAAAGACGCGCTGGAGCTTTCGATGGTCGGTCCGTTTGGGCGCGCATCGGGCGTGGATTACGACGTGCGCATGTTTGACGACGGTGCCTATGCGGATCTGGCCGCGTTTGAGCCCATCGTTGCTACCGATGGCGATTGCTATGCCCGCTGCCAGGTGCGTTGCGCCGAGGTCACGCAGGCCATGGACATCATTAAGGAGCTTGTGGGCAAGATTCCGCACGACGGGATTGGCGGGCGCACCAAGCTTACGCCGGCCGACGGCGCGCGCGGCGAGGTTGTGATTGAGCAGCCGCGCGGCGAGGCGTATTACTATGTGCGCGGCAACGGCACCAAGAACCTGGACCGTTTCCGCGTGCGCACGCCGACGTCGCAAAACCTGGCGGGTCTGACGCATGCACTGCAGGGCGTGCTCATTGCCAACGTGCCCATGATCATCCTGACCATCGACCCCTGCATTAGCTGCACGGAAAGGTAGGCGCGGCATGAGTTTACTGACATTTGCCAAGACGGCCTTGGGTTCTATGGTCAAGCAGCCGGTCACGGTTTGCTATCCGCAGGAGAAGCTCGCGGCGCCCGAGCGCTTGCGCGGGCATATCGTCAATGACATGGATGTGTGCATCTGCTGCGGCATGTGCGCACGGCGTTGCCCGGCGGGCGCGCTCGCGGTCGATCGCAAGGGTGGAACGTGGTCGATCGACCCGTATGCCTGCGTGGTGTGCGGTGAGTGCATCGAGAGCTGCCCCAAGCACTGCCTGACTATGGACACCGCCCGTACCCCAGTCGCAGCGGACAAGACTCCCACAGTAGAAACCAAGCCGGAATAGCGCGAAGACGGGGCCGGTGGGGCAAAAATGCCCCACCGGCCCCGCGCTTAATGCGCGGTGGAGCCGCCGCGAACAAAACTATGCCGGATTACGGGGCCGGATAGCGAACCTCCGACCATATAGAAAACCGCAAAAACAAAACCGCAGGTAGATAGCCTGCCGTTTTCCAAAAAATGAAGGTATGGATGAGGGTCCCGACTTTAGCCCCGTAAACCGGCATAGTTTTGAAATAGCACCATATCCGTAACAGCCCTTTAACTCCCGTGGACGGAGGAAAACGGACCATTTTGGCCTTGCGAGGGCTGCCGCGTGACCCGTCTGCCACGAAATGGGCTCATCTACTACGTTTAAGCCGCTACCCTCAACCATGGCAAGTAATGCGAAATAAAAACTGCAGGTAGAACGCCTGCGGTTTTTCATGAAAAGCGGGTATGGTCAAGGGTATCGAGTCAAACGTAGTAGATGGGCAGGTTTCGTGGCGAGCGGTTTCGGCTGATCCCTTGGGGACGGAGGAAAACGGCTCATTTTGGTCCCGCGAGGCTGGCGGAGACACTCGTGCAGGGCCGCCCGAACAAAACTATGCCGGTTTACTACGATGAATCCGAGATTCCTGACCACACCAGCATTTTTGCAAATATCGCAAGTGTTCTACCTGCGGTTTTGTAAGTGCGCAATTTGCCGTGGTCGGAGATATGCGGTTCATCGTAGTAAACCGGCATAGTTTTGAAATGGCATCAAATTGGCGGCAGCCAGCGGCTAGCCTCGCAGATAGGCGATGGCGATTTGGGTGCGGTTGCGTAGCCCCATTTTGGCTAGGATTGAGCTGATGTGGTTGCGCACGGTGCCTTCGCCCATATAGGCGGTGGCAGCGATCTTCTTGTTGTCGAGGCCGCGGGCGATGAGCTCGGCGACTTCGAACTCGCGGTCGGTCAGACCGGCAAAGGCGGCGGGCCGGCGGGTCGCGCCGGCCTCGACGTCCGCCCCATCAAAGTTGATATCTTCGATCGCCTTGCCCTCGAGCACGCGTTTGCCGTCCATGACCTGCGCCAACGCCGGCGGAATGGCAGCGACATCGGTCTTGATCAGGTAGCCGCGGGCGCCCAGCTTGAGCGCCGACACAATGTACTCGTCATCCGAGAACGTCGTCAGAAACACCACGCGCGCCGCAGGGTCGTGCTCAAGGATCTCGCGCGCGGCCGAAAGGCCGTCGCGTCCCGGCATCTGGATGTCGAGCAGCGCAATATCGGGTGCGTGCTCGGCGTAGAGCGCCACCGCATCGTTGCCGTTGGCACCGGTGCCCACCACTTCGATCTGCGGCTGGGCGCCCAAGATAATCTTGAGCGAATCGACCACCAAGCGGTCGTCGTCGACAACGATGAGCCTCATCGGCCCTCATCTCCTTGCTGTTTGGGAACGGTGGCAAACACACGCCAGCCGCCGGCGCCGGCACGCGGGCCGGCGGTGAAGGTGCCGCCAAGCGCCTCGATGCGCTCGCGCATGGAGGCGAGCCCCATGCCCTCCGCGGTGCCGCGGCCGCTTGCTTGGACCTCACCCACGCCATCGTCGGTAACAATGAGCTGGTAAAACGACGGATGCTCCATGCACCGTACGGTGACGGTCTGGGCGCAAGCGTGGCGCATGGTATTGGAGAGCGCTTCGCGCAGGACCGCTGCAAAGCAGTTGGCGACGTTTGCGGGCGCATGTTCGGCCATAACTTCAAGCTCAATCTGCGGGTCGCCGTCCGAGCGTGTGCCTTCGACAATGCGTTCGAGCTGCACGGAAAGGTCGACGGCGTTGTCGTTGAGCGCGTGGACGCTGGTGCGCACAAGCTGGAGCGCCTCGTCAACCGTGCGTTTAACGTCGGCGAAATCGGCGGCGACGCCAGGCTCGTCGGCGTGGACCACGCGTAGGGCTTCGGCCTGCAGTGAGGCGCGCGTGAGCTGGTGCCCGACGTTATCGTGGATCTCGCGCGCGATGCGGGCGCGTTCGGCGAGCGTCGCGAGCTCGACTTCGTAGTCCTGGCGATCGGCAAGATCGCGGTTGCGCGCCTCGAGCGCGAGGGCTCGTTCCTGCAGCTCGTCGCGGGTGCGGCGCATGCGCCGCTGCTCGCGCTCCAACTGGGCGGTGCGTAGCGATAGCAAGGTGGCGGCAACCGAAAGGATGGCGGTTAACAGCAGCGTTCGGGTGGTGAGCACGCCACCACGAAGGTCCGCGACAAGCGCGCAGACAAACACGGCGCCAATCGCCAGCGCGGGCCAGATTCGTTCACGGCGAACGCGTCGCGCGATGTCATAGAGAGCGAGAGGCGCAAACGGCACAAACGGCGGCACGAAGACAGCCGCGATGATGCAGGCGTAGCTCGCGGCCTCGCTCACACGGCGGGCGCGGTTTCCCTGTACGACCTCGGCCAGCGAGGTGGCAATAACGCCAAGGCAAAACGCCGCGACCAGGCGAGCGTCCACAGCAAGACCCATGGCGGCCGCAATACAGCACGCCAGCACGATCGATTTGTCGAAAAGCCTGTTCATACGGGTATTGTACGCGAAGCCGCGCGTGGTGGAGGGACCGCCTGCGCAACCGTGACATTCCTCCCACGCGGCAAAGCGGGGACGTCGGCAGGCCGCACGGCCAAGCTCCGCACTCGTGACAAAGCTCACTGGTGCGCGCCGCTCGCTCCTGCGATGATGCAATCGTACCGGGCCGCAATCAACAGAAGGGCCGCCTCATGACAGACATCGTCCACGTCGAAAACCTCGTCAAGCGCTACGACGACCTTATCGCGCTCGACCACTTTAGCCTGAGCATCGCCCCCGGCGAGATCTTTGGCCTGCTGGGCCCCAACGGCTCGGGCAAGACCACGTCCATCAACTGCATTCTGCAGCTGCTCGCCTACGACAAAGGCACCATCGAGCTGTTCGGCGAGCCCATGACGCCCGCCCGCTACGACCTCAAGCGCCGCATCGGTGTGGTGCCGCAGCAGGTGGCGGTGTTTGACGAGCTTACGGTGCGCGAGAACATCGACTATTTCTGCAGCCTTTACGTCAACGACCGCAAGCGCCGCCGCGCGCTGGTGGACGAGGCGATCGACTTTGTCGGGCTGGGCGACTTTACCAAGTTTCGCCCCGGCAAGCTCTCGGGCGGCCTGGCGCGTCGCCTCAACATCGCCTGCGGTATCGCGCACAAGCCCGAGCTCATCTTCTTTGACGAGCCCACGGTGGCGGTCGACCCGCAGAGCCGCAACGCCATCCTGGAGGGCATCTGCCGCTTGCGCGACGAGGGCGCCACGGTGGTGTATACCAGCCATTACATGGAGGAAGTCGAGCAGATTTGCAGCCGCATCATGATCATGGACGGCGGACGTGTGCTGGCGCAGGGCACCAATGACGAGCTCAAACGCATGATTCAAATGGGCGAGCGCGTGACTGTCGAGGTCGGCGCCGCCGAGACCGCCACGGTCGAGCGGCTGCGCGCCCTCGAGCACGTGCTTTCGGTTGAGCTGTCCGGCGGCGAGCTCGTCTGCACCTGCGAAGCGAGCCCGCACAATTTGGTCGACATCCTCGACACGCTGCGCGCCGCCGATGTGGCGCTCGGCCGCGTGTGGAGCGAGCCGCCGACCCTCAACGACGTGTTCCTCGAGATCACCGGCCGCGAGCTGCGCGACTAGGGGGCAGTCATGTTCAACACCATCATCACTACGGTCAAGACGCTGCTGCGCCGGCCGAGCACGTGGGTCTGGGGCGCTCTCTTTCCCATCGCACTTTCCACGATGTTCATGTTTATGTTTGCGAATCTGAGCTCTGACGGCACGGTCGACCCGGTACCGGTTGCCGTCATAGCGGACGAGGCCTGGGACGCCTCGACCTTTAAGGACGTGGCGACGTCGCTTGCCAAGGAGAGCGACAATCAGCTGCTCGAGATCCACGAGTGCGACGACGCAGCCGATGCGAACCGTGTGCTTAAGGCCGGCGAGGTCGCGGGCATCTATACGGTCGACGACGCGGGCGCACCCAAGCTCACGTTGCTGTCGAGCTACGACAGCTCGCGTGCCTCAACGGTGCTCACCGACCGCAGCATTCTGGAGACGGTGGCAAGCTCGTATACACAAAATGCCGAGCTCATGTCTCAGATTGCCCAGGACAACCCGGCGGCGCTCGCCGACCCGGAGGCGGTTGCGCGCGCCCTGTCGCTCGAGGGCGGCACCCGCCGCGTAAGCCTGACACGCACCACGCCCGATGGCACGGTCATCTACTATTACGCGCTCTTTGGCCTGGTCGCGATGATGTCTGCGGAGTTTGCCGCCTTGAGCGTCGTCGATCTGCAGCCCAATCTGTCGGGCCTTGGCGCGCGCCGCTGCGCGGGCGGTCTTTCCAAAACGGCGTCGCTGGCCGGTATCTTTGTGGGCTCGTGGCTGGTCTCCTTTGCCTCGATGGCGATCGCGATCGGCTACGTGCGCCTGGTTGTGGGCGTCGACTTTGGCGGGCGCGAGGGGCTGTGTCTGGTGGGCGGTGCCGCTTCCGCGCTTGCCGCCACGGGCTTGGGACTCTTTGTGGGCACGCTTCCCGTTAAGGGCGGCAAGGCATCCAAGTCGGGCATCCTCACAGGCTTTGCCACCACGTGCGCTTTGTTCGCTGGGCTCTACGGCGAACCGGCGATGGCGCTTGCCGATGACGTCGCCCGCGCCTGTCCGGCCGAGTGCTGGCTCAACCCCGTCAAGCTCATCTGCGACATGTTCAACCGCCTGTATTTCTTTGAGGACCTGGATCCTTTTGCCGTTCGCGCCGGCGCACTGGTCCTCATGGCACTGCTGTTCGTTGCCGCCGCCACGCTGATCTTTGGAAGGAGCCGCTATGAGCACCTTTAAGACCGCGCTTCGCATGGCGCTCGCTCACCCGTTCTACCTGCTCATCTACACGGTGTTCATTTCGCTGATGGGCGTATTCATCGCGGCATCGGTGAGCTGGAACTCGTCGCAGCTCACCGAGTACAAGCCCTACGACGCCAACGTGATCGTGGTCGACCGCGATGGCAGTGATCTTTCACGTGCGCTCACCAAGCACCTAGGTTCGCGGTTTGACCTGGTCACGGGCGTCGGCGATGACACGTACGACCTTGCGGACGCGCTCTCCAAGAGCAACAGCGCCAAGGGCAGCGCCGACTGCGTGTTCTTTATCCCGGAGGGGTTCGAGGACGACCTGGTCGCGGCTGCCCGCGCGGGGGAGTCCCTGCCCATGCTCGATGTGACCTACGGTGCCGGCACCATGGCGGCGGCGCTTTCGTCTGCCGAGGCCTCGCGCTGGATCTCGCTCGCGGGCGCTGCGGCGGCGCTTGAGCCCACTGCCTCCAACGGCGACGTTGCCAAGGCCGCCGAACATGCCGCTGCAAAGCGCGCGGAGGTCCAGATCGAGCGGGTCAAGGTCGACTCGGCTGCTGCCGCCACGCTCGAGTCGTACTTCAACTTTGGCGCGTACGCGATTATCTCGTCGGTCATCGTATCGGTGGGGTTGGTGTTCTCGGGCATGAACGAGCCCGAGCGCGTGCGTCGTATGGATGCCGGCCCAATCTCCGAGCGCCAACGTTCGCTTGCCGTGTTTGCCGCCGCCGCCGTGCTCACCGTCTGCATCTGGTTTGTGTCGAGCATGATGGGTGTCGTGGGCTTTGCCGGCGCGGTCGCTGAGGTCGGCGTGGGTCGTGTGTGTCTGGCGCTGGCGGCGACGTTTGCCCTGGCGTGCACGCCTCTGGCCGTTGGCTTTACGTTGTCGAGCTTGGGCGCGCGCGAGGAACTGCTCAACGGCGTGGGCAACCTGCTTGGCATGCTCATGACGTTTTTGGGCGGCGCCTGGATGCCGCTGTCGCTCATGGGCTCGGCCGTGCAGACCGTGGCGCATTTTGTGCCGACATATTGGGTGAACGACGCGATCAGCAAGGCACTCGCCTCGGATTTAACGTCCACCGTGCTGGGCGACATCGCCTGCGACCTGGGCGTCACGGCACTCTTCGCCGTGGCCATCGCCGCCGCAGGCCTCGCCCTCGCACGCACCAAATCCCACGCCTAGCCACCTAGTCATTTAAGAACGTCCCCAATGACTGGTCTGAAATAAATCCCCGGCCTCGCTCCAAAATAGTTCGCCATGGTTTACTATTACGCTCATAAAGTAGTACGAGGCTAACAACGGGGGATACCATGGCAACGCAGGAAGCCTATGTCCAGGTGAAGGATCTCAAAAAGCATTACGGCGACGGTGATGCGCGCCTGACGGTACTCGATGGCATCGACACGTCCATCAACCGCGGCGAGATCTGCGTCATGCTGGGGCCCTCGGGCTCGGGTAAGTCGACCTTTCTCAACCTGATCGGCGGCCTGGAGGATGCCGATGCCGGCTCCATTCTGGTGGACGGCTGTGACCTCACGGTGCTCAAACCTACCGACCTGGGCGAGTATCGCCGCCGTGAGCTGGGCTTTGTCTTCCAGTTCTACAACCTGGTGCCCGACCTCACCATCAAGGAAAACATCGAGGTCACGGCATGCCTGTCCAAAAAGCCGCTCAACATTGACGACCTGCTACGCTCGCTGGGCCTCTACGAGCACCGCAACAAGTTCCCGCGCCAGGTTTCGGGTGGTCAGCAGCAACGCTGTGCCATCGGCCGCGCGCTCGTCAAAAACCCGGGTCTGCTGCTGTGCGACGAGCCCACGGGCGCGCTCGACTATAAGACGTCCAAGGAAATCTTGCAGCTCATGGAGGATGTCAATCACGAGTACGGATGCACCATCATCATCGTCACACACAACGCCGCCATCGCCCGCATGGCCAATCGCGTGCTGCGCCTGCGCGACGGGCGCATCGTCGAGGATGAGCTCAACGAGTCGCCCGTCGCGGCCGCCGAGCTCGATTGGTAGGCGGCGCCATGACACCTCTCGCAAAACGTCTCCCGCGCGAGCTGCGCCGCAATATCGGTAAGTACCTGGGCATCTTTTTGCTTATGTGCGGAAGCATTGCCCTTACATCGGGCTTTTTGCTCGCGGCGCATTCCATCGGCTGCCTTATCGACGACATGCGCGATGCGTACGCGATCGAGGACGGCCGCGTGACCACCTCCTTCGAGGCCACCAAAGACCAGCTCAAGGCAGCCGAGGACGCGGCAGACGACGTCGGCGGCGTCACGCTCTACAAGAATTTCTCCATCGATGCCATCATCAAAAAGACCGCCGGCGACGATGGAACCAAGCGCACGCTGCGCACCTATGCGCACCGCACCAAGGTCGATATCGCGTCCTACTGCGAAGGCAGGCAGCCTAAGGCGGACGATGAGGTGGCAATCGACCGTGTCTTCGCCACCAATAACAACCTGTCCGTGGGCGATAAAGTCGAGCTCGAGGGTCGCACCTACACCATCTGCGGCATCATGACCCAGCCCGATAGCCAGGCGCTGTTCCTCAACAATTCGGACTTTACGGTGAACACCATCACGTACGGTGTGGCCGAGGTCACCGACGCCGGCTTTGCCGCGCTTAAGGACGCCGGCGGCGCGCCTGCCTACACCTACTCCTTTACCTTTACCGATCGCGATCTCTCCACCGCGGATCGCGTCGATGCGGAGCAGGATATGGTGGAGGCGCTCACCGATGCCGACGCACGCGTGGATGACCTCATCGACGCCGATTCCAACCAGGGCATTGGCTACGCGCGCGACGACGTAGACGGCGACTCCATGATGTGGATGACGCTGCTCGACATCATCATCGTGATCATGGCGTTCGTCTTTGTGGTCCTTACCGACGCCACCATCGAGGAGGAGAGCGCCATCATCGGCACGCTGCTCGCCAGCGGCTATCGTCGACGCGAGATCGTGCTGCACTACCTTGCGCTTCCCGCCATCGTGGGCGTGGTCGCGGTGCTTTTGGGCACTGCGCTCGGCGTCGTGTTCTTTACCGAGCCCATGCGCAGCCTCGATTACGGCTCGTACAGCCTGCCGCCCTTCCAGGTGTACTGGAGCTGGGAGATCTTTGTGAAGTGCGCCGTGGTTCCCGCCGCTGCGCTCATCCTCATCACGCTGGTGGGTCTGCTTCGCAAGATGGGCAAGACGCCGTTGCAGTTTCTTCGCCACGAGGCGAGCGGCAAGTCTGGCACCAAGCGCGGCCTGCAGCTGCCGGAGCGCATGGGCTTTGTCTCGCGCTTCCGCCTGCGTATCTTCCTGCGCAACCTGGGCAACTTCGCCACGCTCTTCGTGGGCATTGCGTTTGCCTCGCTGCTGCTGCTCTTTGGCCTGGCGATTCTGCCCACGATGACGCACTACGCGGACAACCTCGAGACGAGCCTGGTCGCCGAGCACCAGTACACGCTCAAGGCTCCGCTGGAGCTCGAGGGCACTGCCGAGGAGCGCGAGCAGTGGTCGGCACTCGAGTGCTTGCAGTCGGTTGACGGCGCGCTGCTTTCTGCCGCCCAAGATGCCGATGACGAGCTCGACGACGCGGCCGATGCGGCGCAGGCGGCAGCCGATGCCGCGACCGCATCCCCGTCTGCCGAGAGCCTGGCTGCGGCGCAGGACGCGCTCGCCAAGGTCCAGGACAAGAAGGATGCGCTTTATGCGCGCCTCGATGACCTTGCCGATGCTCTCGGCTGCGACCACGATGAGGCTATCGACCTGATCGACAAGGCCTCTAAGATCGACACTGACAACGACGATATCCACCCGGTCAATACGACCGATAACGGCGCGGGCGCAATCGCACAGGCCGAGAAATACGCCGTCTACCAGCTGCAATACGACCGCGGCGACGGAAATGGCGAGGAGACGATTTCCATCTACGGCATCTCGCCCGATTCGCGCTACTGGAAAGGACTGGACGTCAGCGACGGACGCGTCGTCTTTGGCGGTGGCTTGCTCGACAAGTTTGGCTGGAGCGAGGGTCAGAAGGTTAAGCTTCGCGACAAGTACGAGGGCGAGAATTATTCCTTTGAGTACGTGGGCAAGGACTGCGTTTGGGGCTCTAAGTCGGATATGAATGTCTATATGAGCATCGAAGACTTTAACGAGCTGTTTGACAACGATGCGGCCTACTTTAACGGCTACGTGAGCAACGAGAAGCTCGACCTCGACGCGCGCTACTTTGCCGGCGATACCACGCCCGACGACATGCGCGCCGTGGGCGACCAGTTCATCGGCATGATGAGCAAAATGATCGGCATGATGGTTGGGCTTGCGGTGTTCATCTTCTTGCTGTTTATGTACCTGCTGACCAAGGCTGTGATCGACCACAGCGCCCGTTCGATCAGCTACATGAAAGTCTTTGGCTATCGCGATAGCGAGATTTCGCATCTGTACATCCGCTCGATCACGTTGTGCGTGGCAGCGTCACTCGTGCTGAGCCTGCCGGTCATTATTGGCTCGCTAACGGCCATCTTCCGCTCGATGCTGCTCGCCTATAACGGCAATATCGAGATCTACGTGCCCGCTTGGTCCATGGCGGCGTGCGCAGGAATCGGCTTTGCGACCTACCTGGTCGTGGCGCTGCTGCACACGCGCTCCATCAAGCGCGTCAGTCTGGCCGAAGCCCTCAAAGTCCAAGAGTAGTCATTTAAGAACGTCCCCAATGACTAGGTGCCGTACTTGACTTTAACTCTGCTTTAACTGGTACCATCCTCTATGTCTGTAACGCCATATAGACCGAGGGGATAGATCTATGACCGCAACTGCACCCGCTAAGGTGTACTTCACCAACCTGCGCACGCATGCTCGCGAGAGCCAGCTCGACAAGCTCAAGCGCCTCATCCGTCACGCCGGTATCGAGCAGATCGACTTCGAGAACAAGTTCGTCGCCATCAAGATTCACTTTGGCGAGCTGGGCAACCTGAGCTTTTTGCGCCCCAACTACGCCCGCGCCGTCGCGGATGTCGTGAAGGAGCTGGGCGGCAAGCCCTTCCTCACCGACTGCAACACGCTCTATGTCGGTAGCCGCAAAAACGCGCTCGAGCACATCGATACCGCCTACCAGAACGGCTTTACCCCGTATGCTACGGGTTGCCAGATCATCATTGCCGACGGCCTCAAGGGCACCGACGAGGCGCTTGTTCCGGTCGAGGGCGGCGAGTACGTGCACGAGGCCAAGATCGGTCAGGCGCTCATGGATGCCGATATCGTGATCAGCCTCACCCACTTTAAGGGTCATGAGCAGGCCGGCTTTGGCGGCGCCATGAAGAACCTGGGCATGGGCGGCGGCAGCCGCGCCGGCAAGATGGAGCAGCATGCCGCCGGCAAGCCGAACGTCTCGACCGAGCACTGCGTTGGCTGCCGTGCCTGCGAAAAGATCTGCGCGCACGACGCTGTCTCGTTCAACGACACCCGCGAGCGCGAGCTTGCCAACGGCAACACCCGCACGGTGCACGTGGCCACCATCGACCACGATCGCTGCGTGGGCTGCGGTCGCTGCATTGCGGCATGCAACCAGGACTGCATCAAGCCCGGCTATGACGCCGCGGCCGACGTGCTCAACTGCAAGATCGCCGAGTACACCAAGGCCGTCGTCGACGGTCGCCCGAGCTTCCATATCTCGCTTGCCATGGATATCAGCCCCAATTGCGATTGCCATCCCGAAAACGATACGCCTATCGTCAACGACATCGGCATGTTCGCGAGCTTCGACCCGGTCGCCATCGACCAGGCCTGCGCCGATGCCGTCATGGCATCCGAGCCGCTGCCAAACACCGAGCTCACCGATAGCGCGGCCAAGATGGAGCACAACCACGAGCATCTGGAGGGCGAGCAGGCCAAGGATCCCTTCTGCATCACGCATCCCGACACCGACTGGCGCGTGTGCATCGCGCATGCCGAGAAGATCGGCCTGGGCACGAGCAAGTACGAGCTTATCGAGGTCAAGTAGCGCCTAGCTATTGGACAAAATAAGCGCCTTTGTAGCGTAAGTTGAGCAAAAGCCGCCCGTGAGCACAGCGCCCACGGGCGGCTTTTTGGAAGTGCGAGGAAAATCGAATAGCGCCGACCACAAACCGATTTTTGGCAACAAAACCCCAGACGTTGCTTTTTGCCTAAAAATACTCGTCGAGGAAGTCGTCGACCGTGTTCCAGTAGAGTTCGGGGTCGACCTGCGCGCTCTTGGCGTGGGTGGCGCCATGGACGGTGAGCTTTTGCTTGACCTTGCTGGCGCACGCGTCGTAGTTTTGGTCGAGCATGCTGTACGGCACAAAGGTGTCTTGGTCACCGTGGATAAACAGCATGGGAACCGTCGCGCGCTTGAGCTGTTCCACGCTGCTCGCCTTATGAAAGTCGTAGCCCGCGCGCACGTTGCACACCAAGTTTGCTACATCGAGCAAGGGAAAGCTGGGCAGGCCGAACACGTCCTTGAGCTGCAGAGAAAACTCGTCCCAAACACTCGTATAACCGCAGTCCTCGATAATGCATTTCACGTTTGCGGGCAGAGATTCCCCCGCGACGTTCATGGCGGTCGCCGCGCCCATGGATTCGCCAAAGACCAGGATGCGCGCCTTGGGGTCAGCCTGAACGATTCGCTCGATCCATGCGACGATGTCGAGGCGTTCGGGCCAGCCCATGCCGATATAGTCGCCGCCGGAGCGCTCGTGGGCGCGGGCGGCGGGTGCGAGTACGTTCATGCCGCGGTCGTGGAATCGCTTGACGTATCGGGCCATACCGATGGGCTCGTTGGTATATCCATGCAGGCAGACGGCGTAGTCGTGTGCGCTCTCCGACGCAGCAAAATACCAGGCGGCAAGCTCGGTCCCATCGTCCGCGGTGAGGCTGCTGCTCTCGCGGTTCTCCTTAAACCACGCCCGCGCCTCGGTATCCTCGGCATCCGGCTGCTCACCTTCTTTGTCGTTCTTGCTATCCTGCATCATCTTCATGGTGTATGGCGCGCGGGGATTCAGCGCGAAGTCAAACAGAAAGTTGCCGGCAAATCCGAGCAGCGCAACGACAACCACTAGTGCAACGATGCCGGCTATCTTGAGCTTTCGATGGGAACGTGCGTTTTGAGCCATGCGGTATTCTCCTATAAGATGTTAATACATCAACATTTAATGCAAGCGCATTATGGACGTTCGCCGTTGATGCGTCAACAGGCAAAGAATGGGTAAACAAAGGGTCACGTATGGTGCAAATTTCGCACGTACCTAGACGCTTTGATATAGTGTTGAGAACTCTTTACGTTGGAGGATGTAACCGGCATGTCCGATTCGAGCGACAGTTCTAAGCCGCGACCCAAGACCGCGGTCGTTCCACACTACACAGTGGGCGAGGAGATCATGAACTCCGTCACCCATGGTGTCGGCTGCCTGCTGGGTATCGCGGGCCTGGTGCTCCTGATCGTATTCGCCGCCCTGCGCGGCGGAGGCCCGGCCCATATGGCCGCGGCGATTGTCTATGGCGTCAGCATTATCCTCGAATACCTAGCCTCCACGCTCTACCACGCGATTCAGCCCGCGCGCGCCAAGCGCGTGTTTCGCATCATCGACCACAGCTGCATCTACCTGCTCATAGCCGGCAGCTATACGCCGTTTTGCCTCATCACGCTCGCAAACGACGGCGGCGCTGTGCTGTTCTTTGCCGTATGGGCCATCGCCATCATCGGCATCGCCCTCGAGTGCTTCCTACGCGAGCGCCAGCCGCATTGGGTAAGCGGCCTGGTCTACCTGCTGATGGGCTGGCTCGTTGTCTTTAAGCTGCCCGAACTTGTTGCGCTGCTCAATCCCGTGGCACTTGCCCTGCTCGCCGTCGGCGGCGTGTGCTACACCGCGGGCGTGCCGTTCTATATCGCCAAAAACGTGCGCTATCTGCACAGCGTGTTTCACCTGTGGGTGCTCGCCGGCAGCATCTTCCAGTTCATGGCGGTGATCCTCTTCGTAATCTAGCGACCATGCCTGCGCGCCCGCGTTCTCGTTTGGGCGCCGGTGCAATTGCCGTATCCGCCATCAACGTTTTAACCTGACGTCCCGAATCTTGGAGGTTCGAGAAACTCCCGATGGACATAACCATCTCCCTTATCACCACCCTCGTTTTGACCCTCATCAACGGCTACTTCTCTATGTCCGAGATGGCGCTCACCACGGCCAAGCGCGCCGTGTTGGAGCACGAGGCCGAGGAAGGCGACAAGCGCGCCGAGCGTGCCATTAAGCTGGCTGCCGACTCCGACCAGCTGCTCGCCACCATCCAGGTCGCCATCACGCTCGTGGGCTTCGCCTCGTCCGCCGTCGCCTCGACGAGTCTGTCCGACCCGCTCGCCACGTGGCTCATGAGCTTTGGCATCGCGCCGCTCTCCGCCATCGCGCGCGGCCTGGCGCCGGTCATCATCACCGTCGCGGTCGCCTTCGTGTCCATCGTGATCGGCGAGCTTGTGCCCAAGCGCATCGGCCTGGCCAACGCCGAAGGCGTGTCCAAGCAGGTCGTGGGGCCGTTGTCGTTTTTCCAAAAGATCGCTCGTCCGCTCGTGTGGCTGACCGGCGCTTGCTCCGATGGCCTGGCCCGCATCCTGCGCATCAAGAGTGCCGACGACCGTCAGAACGTCTCGGAAGAAGAGATCAAGTACATGGTCTCGGAGCAGGACGACCTGCTCGACGAGGAAAAGCGCATGATCCACGAGATCTTCGACCTGGGCGACACCGTTGCCCGCGAGGTCATGGTGCCGCGCGTGGACACCACCATGTGCGAGGACGACGAGACGGTCGCCGACGTGCTGTCCACCATGCGCCAGACCGGCTTCAGCCGCATCCCCGTCTATCACGAGGATCCCGACAACGTCGCCGGCATTGCGCACATCAAGGACCTGATCCAACCCGCGCTCGACGGCAAGGGTGACCAGCCCATCGCCGGCTTTTTGCGCGACGCCACCTTTGTGCCCGACACCAAGGACATCCTGCCGCTACTGTCCGAGATGCAGACCTCGCACGACCAGATCGTGGTGGTCGTGGACGAGTACGGCGGCACGGCCGGCATTATCACCATCGAGGATATCGTCGAGGAGATCGTCGGCGAGATCGAGGACGAGTTCGACCCCGACAACAAGTATCTCACGCGCCTTTCGCGCCGCGAGTGGCTCGTTGATGGGCGTTTTTCGTGCGATGACGCGATTGAGCTTGGTTGGCCGCTCGAGGAAAGCGATGATTATGAGACCATCGCCGGCTGGATTTTGGAGCTTTGCGACTCGGTGCCCGACATCGGAGAGGTGTTTGAGGTCGCGGGGTACAAGTTTAAAGTGCAGTCGATGCGTGGCCAGCGCATCTCGCTCATTCGCGTGATCGCTCCGGCCGAAACCGATAAGAAGGATTCCGAGTCTTCGGTAGACGAGCCGACGACGTCGGGTGCGGGTTCCGCGAATCCGCACGACGGCGACGAGTAGGACAAGGAAGAGTAGGGGAGAGTTATGGCAGGCCTGTTCAACATCCTTAAGGTCACCGTCAGTGAGGACAAGATCTGCGCGCATGTGCTGGTGAACCCCGGCATGCCGCTCATGACCTCGGAGGACATCGAGGCCACGGCGCGCGTGTACTACCTGGTGCCCGCGATTGCCAAGCACCTGTGCCTGGGCGATTCCGGCCGCGAGTTCCAAGACTGCATGGGCCAGACCGAGCTCTGCCACCTGTTGGAGCACGTGACGGTTGAGCTCATGAACGAGACCGGTCTTGCCGGTAGCATCTCGTGCGGCCGCACCCGCGTAAGCGAACACGATGAGCGTGTCTTTGAGGTTGAGCTTTCGTGCCCCGACGACGCACTGGCCATCGGCGCGCTGTCTTCGGCCACCTTTATGATGGATTGGGCCTATCTGCACGCCGACCAGCCTACCCCCGACGTGGAAGGCACGGTCGCGGGCCTGCGCAACCTGGTGCTGGGCATGCGCGCCGAGGCCGAGGGCAAGGATCCTCACGAGGCCGTCGCCGCTGCGAACGGCGAAGATGCTGCCGAGGACGAGGGCGCTGACGAGGGCGATGTGCCGGTCGACCCCGAGCCCGCTGCCGATGTGACCGCCGAGCCCGTTCCCACCGAGCCCCAGGGCGTCCCCAACTTTGACGACGAGCCCCAGGTGGCGATCGATACCGAGGGCGCGGTTGCCGAGAACCACGAGGCTTCCGCGGCTGTCTTTGGCGGCGCGGCGACGGTTCCGGCAGGACCTGCGCATGAGGGCGGCCTGCCGCTCGTGGACGGCGCCGGCGAGGACCCGGGTGCCACAGTGGCCATGCCGGCTATGCCTCAGGAGTAGGCCTACTCGTTTATCACCATCACGTACCTGCGCTTTTGCCGTACGCAGATGAGCGGAGCGGCAAGTGATGCGCTGCGGGTATAATGGACAGCATTCAAACGGTGGGCACCGACGTGCCCGCAGGAGAGGAATGATCATGGGTAAGACTTTCAGCTTTGTCTCCGGCGCACTTTTTGGTGCCGCTGCCGGCGCTATTATCGGCGTTGCTCTGGCCCCGCGCTCGGGCGCCGAGACCCGCGCCATGGCTGCCGATATCGCCAACGACGCCTGGGACAATATGCGCGACACCTACGAGCACGGCGCCGAGGAGGCCCGTGCTGCGGTGAATGACTTTGGCCCGATGGTCGACGCCAAGACCGACGACCTGCGCGCCAAGGTCGACCTGGCCCGCGAGCGCATGGACCAGCTGCGCGAGCAGCTCAACGACGCCATTTCGGGCGGCAACGTGACGCCTGCCGCCGACGTCGTGGTCGAGAACGCCGTCGAGGCTGATACCGAGGCTGCGGAGCCCTCGACCGAGGCATAATGCGCGCTGGGGATTTTGTCGGCGCCAAGATCTATCGCAAGCCTACCGAGGACAAGCGCACCAAAAAGGACGGCACGCCGCACAGCCCTAAAAAGCTCGGAAAGATTCACTTTCCGGTCTTTACCCCGGGCGGTACGCGCGTGGTCGGCTTTATGGTCCGCCAGTCCGATATCGCGGGCATGATCGAGCGTCCCGACCGATTCGTGGCGCTCGACGCCATTGGTGTCTACGAGGGCGCCATTGCGGTTGATGACGTCAAGGACACGTACGATGCCGCCGCCGCCAAGCGCCTCGACATCAACCTGGACGATTGCATCATCTGGGTCGGTATGGACGTGCGCACGGAATCGGGCGACGTCGTGGGCTATTGCTCGGATGTTGAGTTCAAGCCACGCTCGGGCATCGTGCAGGCATTCTATGTGACCGCCGGTGCTGCTTCGAGTGTTTTGGTTGGTGACACGCAGGTGCCGCCGACGATGCTGCGCGGCTACGAGAACGGCGCGATGGTCGTCTCGGACGAGGTCAAGTCGCTCGGGTATTCGGGCGGTGCGGCTGCCAAGGCCGCCGAGGCCAGCGTCGTGGTGGGCGACAAGGTCAAAAAGGGCGCCAAGGTGCTCGACGACAAGGGATCGGTTGCCGTGGACAAGGGCAGTCACGCACTGGGCAAGCAGCTCGGCAAGACGCGCGGCATGTTCAAGGCCTTTAAGGACGAATACCAAAAGGCGAGCGGAGGCTCGTCAAAAGCTACAAAATAGCGACGTACCAAATGATGGGAGGCAAGCCGGAGACCTGTTGCTCCGGCTTGCTGTGTTTATGGGGGAGGGCACATGCGCCAAAACGGATCCAACTTAAACGGGCGTTCGGGTGCGCGTCCGACGGCGCGCCGCGACCTGGGGCAGCTGCCTAGCGGTCAGCGCAAGCGTCACCGTAAGCCCGGCGCGATGTATCTCAACCATAGCCGCGGCTTTAGCGATCGCAGCGCGCGCATCGGCAACAGCCGCACACCCCGTCGTTCGTCTCGCCTGCCCTATGCGCTCATCGCCGTGGGTTGCGCGCTCGTGCTGTTTATCGCTGCCGTCGTGGGCTACGTCAACCGCAGCGTGGACGTGGAGCTCAACGGCCAGAAGACCGCGGTGCGCGTGGGCTCTACGCTGCAGAATCTCATCGACGAACAGGATTTGACTGACACCTACGACGCAGGCGACCTGCTGGCCGTCGATGACAGTGTGCTCAAGCGCCATGGGGGCGAAAAGCTGTCGGTGAAGGTCGACGGCAAGCGCGTGAAGCAGGGCAAATGGGATAGCCGCGAACTCGAGGGTGGCGAGAAGGTGACGGTCAAGGATGGCCGTAACACCTACGAGAAACACGAGGTTCAGGCTACGGTTATCGAGCCCAAGCTCAAGGTCGAGGGCACGGGTGCTATCGAGTATGTGCAGACGTGGGGTGTCCAGGGCCGCTCCGAGGTGTGGGTTGGTGAGCAGTCGGGCAAGACGCAGGATCGCGGCGAGGTTGTGCCCGCCACCGATTGCGTTGTTGCGTGCGCCAGCGTGGCGCCCAAGGGCAACAAAAAGTACGTGGCGCTGACGTTTGACGAGGGTCCGAGCGGCGCCACCAAACAGATCTTGCAGGTGCTCAAGGAAAAGGGCGTCACCGCGACGTTCTTCCTTTCGGGCGATGCGGTCGAGGCCTCGCCTGCCACGGCCAAGGCGATTGTCGATGCCGGGTGCGAGATCGGATCCAACAGCTACAGCGACGATTCGCTCAAGGGTCAGGACCGTGAGGCGGTACGCGAACAGATCACGAAAGGCACCGATGCGATTAAGTCGGCGACCGGCGTGAAGACGATGCTACTGCGTGCTCCCTACGCTGCCTTTGACGAGCAAAACTGGATTGATGCGATGGACCTGGTCTCCGCCGTGGTCTCGTGGAATATCGACTCGGGCGACTGGCTACTCAACGGTGCCGACGAGCAGGTCTCGACGGTGCTCGATTCGGTGACGCCGGGCAATATCGTGCTGCTCACCGATAGAGACGAATGCGCCGAGCAGACGCTCGAGGCGCTGCCGCAGATTATCGACGGCCTCATCGCCGACGGCTACAAGATCGTGACGCTCAGCGACCTGGTCAAGACGGACACGTCGCTGAGCAAAAAGCTCACCTCGCTGACGAAGGCCACCATGCCCAAGGACGCTGTGCTCCCCCAACTTGCCGAGGACAATGACACCACAGAGTAGTTATTGGGTAGTCATTTAAGAACGTCCCCAATGGCTATGTCACGGATACGTCAGCGTTTGGTATGCCTGCAATGTGCAGCGCATAAATTCGATGCCGCAGGGCGATGCTGATGCTATAGTTACTGCGGTTAATGAGGGTCAAGAGAAAGGTTACAGGTGAAATCCAAACCTCGACCATACAGTCGATGACCCCATGCAGGTGCTTTTTGCGCATGCATGGGGTGTAAGCGTCGAGCGGCGTGCCGCCCGCGCATGCGTATACATATCCAGAAGCCCCCGGACGTCGCACATGCGGCCGCGTTCGGAGGAATAATGATGGGGAGCACCATTGAATTATCTGAGTGAGATGCTCAAATTGCCGGTCTTGGACGTCGATGGCGAAAAGCTCGGCGTGGTCAACGATTTTGGCATTGCTACCGGCGAAGTTTTTCCGCACGTGACGTCGCTCGCGTTCCGCGGACCCGGCAAGACGCCGTTTATGATCAGCTGGCGCAAATGGGTCGACCGTATCGACGAGACGGGTGTACACCTTAAGACGTCGGCCACCGAAATCCGTTTTTCGTACCTGCAGCCGACCGAACTCTTGCTTGCCCGCGACGTGCTCAACAAGCAGATTGTCGACACGCAGGGCATGAAGGTCGTGCGCGTAAACGACATCAAGTTTTCCATGTCGGGCGAAAACCAGCTGCGCCTGCTGGGCGCCGAGGTCGGTGCTCGCGGTCTGCTACGCGCCATCAGCCCCGCGCTCGAGCATATCGTCGAAGGCTTTATGAAGCACCTGGGCAAGCCACTCAGTGAGGACATCATCGCTTGGTCCTACATGGACCTGCTCGACCGCTCGACCAAGAACATTCAACTCTCGGTGTCGCACAAGACGCTCGGCGAGCTGCACCCTGCCGACATCGCCGACATTATCGAGCAGCTCGACCCGCGCCTGCGTGCGCAGGTGTTTGCACAGCTCGATACTGCCCAGGCCGCCGAGGCCATCTCGGAGTTCGATGACGACGAGCTTATGACCGAGATGCTCGAGGGCCTGTCCGATACCGACGCATCGTCGATGCTGGCCATGATGGACCCGGACGACGCTGCCGACCTGATCGACGAGCTCGATTATGAGAAGGCTGAGAAGCTCCTGCGCCTGATGGGCGTCAAGGAGGAGAAGGCGATTCGTAATCTGTTGGGCTACGAGGACAACACCGCCGGCCGCATCATGACCTCGGAGTTTGTCTCGCTGCCCGCCACGGCGACGGTCGGCGATGCCATCGAGGCGATTCGCAAACTCGACGAGGACTTCGAGAGCGTCTACTACGTCTATACCGAGGACCCGAGCGGCATGCTGACGGGCGTGCTTTCGCTGCGCACGCTGATCGTGGCCGACCGCGACGCCACGCTGGGCCAGCTCGCCTATCGCGATCTGGTCTACGTGTCGCCCGACGAGGACCAGGAAGACGTGACGGACGAGATGACCAAGTACGACCTGGTTGCCATCCCTGTCTGCGACGAGAACCGTCATATCCTGGGTATCGTGACCTTCGACGACGCCATGGACGTTATCGCCGAGGAGCATCAGGAGGACCTGCAGATCGCCGGTGTCGGCTCGGGCGATAGCGCGTCGGACGACTCGACGAACGTGCTCAGCTGGTTCGTGCATCGTCAGTACTGGGTCGTCGTGTGGGGCATCGCCTCGTGCATTATGGCGACCGTGCTGGGGACGGCGCTGGGCTCCGCGCATCTGGTGGTGTTCCCCATGTGCGCCATGCCGCTCGTGCTGCTGGCTGCCTCGCGCATGGTGTCGTTCGTCAAGAACTACTTCCTCGAGTACGACGGTCACGACGACGAGCCCAAACCGTACCTGGGATTCTTCTTCCAGAGCACGGGTATGGGCCTGATCCTTTCGCTTGTTACTTACCTGTGCGCGCAGCTGGTGCGCACTGCCGCGTTCCCCGATGCCACCATGTTTGAGGAGCAGCTCTTTACCGGCTGCTTTAACATCGCTGCCGTCATTTGCCTGGTTGGCAACATGAGCGCTGTGATTTATCTGATGATGCTGTTCTGGCGCGATGAGCACGACCTCAATACGTCGGGTACTGCCATGAACGTCATCGCCGTCATGATCTCGTGTGTGGCGTACTGCATCGCCGCGGTGCTGCTCACCATGTCGGTCATGGGGTAGGTGGTCGCGTGCAAAATACGAAGCAAAAGCCGAGCATCAAGCAAAAGCTGACCATCGCCGCCATCTTTGGCGCCATGGGCCCCGGTCTGCTGGCGGCACTTTCGGGCAATGACGCCGGCGGCATCGCCACGTATTCCAGCGCGGGCGCCAGCTATGGCTATAAGATGCTCTGGATGCTTCCCGTCATGACCGTGCTGCTTATCGTGACGCAGGAGACCGCGGCGCGCTGCGGATGCGTCACGGGTAAGGGCCTGGCGTCGCTCATTCGCGAGCGCTTTGGCGTGCGCAAGAGCGTGCTGGCCATGGCGGCGCTGTTGATCGCCAACACGGCGGTGACCATCTCGGAGTTCGCGGGTATCGCGAGTGGCCTTGCTCTGTTTGGCGTTCCGGCGAGCATCTCGGTGCCGCTCGTGGCGCTGCTGGTGTGGATGCTTACCATGTCGGGCAGTTTCCAGCGCATCGAGAAGATTTTGCTGCTGGTAAGCTGCGTGTTCGTAACCTACATCGTCGCCGCGTTTATGGCCGGCCCCAACTGGGGCGAGGTCGCGGTCGACTTGGTCGTCCCCAATATTCAGAACGATCCCAGCTACGTGTCGCTCGTGGTCGCAACGATCGGTACTACCATCGCACCGTGGATGATCTTCTTGGCTCAGAACAACGTGGTCGATAAGAATGCGGGCGAGGACGACATCGTGCTGCAGCGTATTGATACCGTGAGCGGCTCGATCGCCGCTGATATCATTGCTGGCTTCATTATCATCACGACCGGTACGGTGCTGTTTCCGGCGGGTATTCAGATTAGCGATGCCGCCGATGCCGCCCGCGCGCTGGAGCCCATCGCGGGTCAGTGGTCCACGGTGTTGTTTGCCTCAGGTCTGGTCGCGGCGAGCTTCTTGGCCGCCTGCGTGCTGCCGGGCGTTACGTCGAGTGCTATCTGCGAGGCATTTGGTTGGGAGCGCGGCGCCGACCGCAGCTGGGACGAGGCCCCGGTTTACCGCGGCATCATTACGGCTATCATTGGCATCTCTGCCGTGTTGGTGCTCATGCCTGGCGTCGATTTGTTCCAGATTATGATGACCTCGCAGGTCATCAACGGCGTGCTGCTGCCCGTAGTCTTGGTATTCCAGGTGGTTATCGCGGCGGATCGCCACATTATGGGCGCCAACCGCAACGGCCGCGTATGGAACGTGCTCACTTGGGCGACTATCGGCGTGATTACGGTGCTGACGGTCGTCATGTTTGCGCTGCAAGCGATGGGCTACAGTGCTTAACGCTCACTTTTGGTTCTTAACAGGCCGCCGCCATGGGCTGCGGCCTGTATTTTGTCTGCTATAGAGTGTTAGTTATATGGCAGTGGGCAAAAAATGCCAAATATGAGTACTGTTGCTAAGTGAATAGCATTTACATCCAAGAAGATAATGAACATAACCCATAGTATGTTCATTAAATTGGCTCCAATACGCCTTAAACCAGTCAGGTTGGCTGCTTTAGGGGGTTGTAGGGGATGCTCGGACGTCTTTTTGGGTGGTTTTGCCTGCGACTAAAATGGTAACAGTACTCATATTTGCCCTTTTTTGCCCACGGACCTTTGAGGTCGCGGCGAAAAGGGCTTGTTTTGATTGTTTGGGGCAGGCGCGAGGCGCGGAAACGATGTCTGGAGCGGCGGAGCGGCTTGGAATTCATCCGCAGAGGTCTTCATTGGCCGCGCCAGGAGTGCCTCCAGGTGCCGGTAGTTAAGGAGCGCCCCTAACTGCCGCAGGGGGCGTCGGCCACGGCCGACGCCCCCTGCGGGTGTAAACAGATTTTGCTGCGCGTTACTTGTCGGTGCCCAGCTTGTGCGGCTTGTAGGCGAGGGCATTGACGAGTGCGTCGGCGGCGGACTTGACGGCTGCCGGCTGCGGATCGTTGACATGGTCCTCGGGGTGCACGGGCAGGTCTTTCTTGACCGCATCGTGGATCAGGTTGAGGTACTCGGTCACGCCGGTAGTCGACAGGTGCGTGCCGTCGCCGTCGAACAGGTCGTTGCGGTTGGCGCTGTGCCCGTACCAGTCGATAACGCGTACATTCTTGTAGCGCGTGGCGGCGTTGGCGATGGCCTGGTTCGTGGACCCGACCCACGGCTGCGGGCTACGCGTGTTTACAAACACGACAATACGCTGCTCGCCGGCGTCGGCCATGATCGCGTCGACCTGGGCGTCCGTTACCAAACCGTTGGTGCCCAGGGCAAAGACCACGATCTTGCCGGCAAGGTTCTGCTGGATATAGCCCTCAAATGTCGCGCGGCCCGCATCAAACTGGCGGCCCTTTTCGGCATCGATATGGCTGTGCGGGAACACGCCGTCAAAGGAATCAACGGCGCGCAGTGACACGGAGTCACCGATCATCAACAGGTCGTAGGAGCCATCGGGGAAGCCGTCGTTGTCCTTGTCGGTGTCGTCGGCCGCCTGCTGGTCGGTGGGCGCGGTGTTTTCGGCTTCCTTGTTCAGAACTTCGGCGCCCTCGCCGCTCAGCGCAGACGTCTCGGGCACAAAGATCAGACCGCCCAGTGCAACGACCAACACGACAGCGCAGGCTGCGCAGACAGGGACGTGCGCGCGTGCCCAGTTGGCGGGCGTGGTGGTGCCATCGCGGAATTCGGCGACGGTGCGGCCGAAGGCACCCTTCCTAAATGGCGTTTCGATAAAGCGATAGGAACACTCGGCTACGGCGACCACCAGCAGCACCTGCAAAATGTACTGCCACCAGGGCGTATCGTTGATGTTGGCGACCGGGTTCATGAGCAACAGCAGCGGATAGTGCCACAGGTAGATGCTGTACGAGCGTTTGCCAATCCACACGAGCGGCTCGGCGGACAGCGCACGGGCAACCATTCCCTGGGGCTGCACGCAGGCCGCGATGACCATGAGCGTGAGGATGGAGCACAGCAGCGTGCCTCCGCGATACTGGAACGCGGTGTAGCCGTTGGTGAGCGCGACCATGGCGGCAAGGCCAACCAGACCCACGAGGCCCAACACATCGATGGATGCGGGCGAGGACCAAAAGCGCACGAGGGCGCTCGGCTGTGCCGGGGCGGTCTCGGCTGCTTCGTCGGCCTTCTCGCCAGGCTTGCCCTCGGCGTTCTTGCCGTGCTTGGCGGCGCCAGCTAGGCGATTGAGCCCCAAACGACGAGCGAGACGCACCGGCGCCAGGTCGCGATCGGGGATAAAGGCCATCCAGGCACCCAGCAGCAGCGAGAACACACGGGTGTCGGTGCCGTAGTACACGCGGCTGGGGTCGGCGGCAGGGTTATAGAGCACCATCATGGCGATGGCGGAGACAGCAGCTAGGCCCAGAACCACGCGGCGCGTGTTGGGCTTGCTCACATGCATGGATACCATGGCAAACAGCAGTGGCGGCCAAATCAGGTAGAACTGTTCCTCGATGGCAAGCGACCAAAAGTGCGTGAGTGGCGAGGGGTCGCCCAGAGCATTGAAGTACGAGACGTTTTGGGCAATCTGCCACCAGTTGTTGAAGAACAGCAGCGACGGCAGGATGTCGGGGCGCATCTTGGTGAGCATCACGTGGTTAAAGATGGTGCACAGCGCGCAGGTCACCACCACGACGGTCACCACGGCGGGAACCAGGCGACGGATGCGGCGAATCCAGAAGCTCTTGAGGTCGATGCGTCCGGTCTTAGCGACTTCGTTGAGCAGCAGGCGCGTGATCAGATAGCCCGAAAGCACAAAGAAAATCGTGACACCGAGCAGACCGCCCTGCGCCCACGTGAGGTTGAGGTGATAGAGCACCACCGCGACGACGGCAAGCGTGCGCAGGCCGTCAAGGGCAGGGATGTAGCGGGACTTGGGGCGAGCAGGCGTCTGCTCCGCGGCGGGAGTGTTGGCGCGGCCCGCGTTGTTGGCAGAAGTGCGATGGGGGCTCGCGGTGCGTCGCGGCTCGTTGGCACGGCGTTCGCTCTTCACGCGTTCGTGCGGCGCCGGCTCGTTGCCCGTGCGGCGTCGACCGCGCGAGCCCGATTGCGAGAATTGTTCCATAAAACATCATCCAATGACGAGAATAATCAGCACGCCTTCATTGTAGCTGCCTGCTCCTGTGAATGCTTGCTGCTGGCGCAAGCTCAAGCGCGCGTCCACATCAAAGTGAACTAAAGTTATAGGGGGTGCGAGAGTGCACGATCGACGACTGGCGGTGGGTATAAGGCCCGCAGATGAGGAGGTTTCCATGGCAGATCGCGGCATCGTTGCGGTGTTCGGCAGCATGAACATGGACCTTTCGGTGGCGTGCGAGCGCATGCCGCGCGCGGGCGAGACCGTCGGCGGTAGCGGCTTTATCACCAACGCCGGCGGTAAGGGCGCCAACCAGGCCGTCGCCGCTGCGCGCATGGGTGCGCGCACGTGCATGATCGGCGCTGTTGGGCGCGATACCTTTGGCGATGCGCTTGTGGCAGGGCTCCAGGATGCTGGCGTGGGCGTTGAGTTCGTGGCGCTTCGCGATGACGTGGAGACCGGTACCGCGACCATCATTCGCTGCGAGGGCGACAACCGCATCATACTGTCACCGGGCGCCAACCATGCGCTTGCGGGCGCGGACGTTGCCTGCGCGCTGAGGCGTCTGGTGGCCCATGAGCTCGACGGCGACGCCAGCGAGATTGCCCCGGCTGCCGGAAGCGTCTTTATCGCCCAGGGTGAATGTGACCTTGCAGCGACGGCCGAGGCGCTTGTTTGCGCTCATGGGCTGGGGTTCTATACGGTCTTTAATCCGGCGCCTGCCTGCGAGCTGCCTGCGGAGGTCTGGCCTGCGGTCGACCTGGTCTGTCCCAACGAGACCGAGTGCCAGGTTCTGACGGGCATTCTGCCCACGGATGATGTGAGTTGCGTCGCCGCGCTCAATGCGCTGCTCGACAAGGGCGCCGGCGCTGCGGTCATCACGTTGGGCGGTGCCGGCTCGGTTACGCTCGGCGATGGCGGTGAGCTGCTGCGCATGCTGGCACTTTCGAGTACGGTAGTCGATACCACGGCCGCCGGCGATACGTTTATCGGCGCGTTGGCGGCGGCTCGCCTAGAGGGCTTGCCGCTCTTTGAGTGCATGGCCGCGGGTGCTCGCGCCTCGGCAGTGACGGTGTCGCGCCTGGGCGCTCAGCAATCGATTCCCACGCGCGCCGAAGTTGAACATTGGTTTAGTTAAACGATAAAGACGGAGAAGCGGAGTAGAACAATGGCAATCAAGAAGCTGATCCTTGATCTGGATATGGGTGTGGACGATGCGATGGCGCTGGCCTATGCCATCGCGAGCCCCGAGGTGGAGCTCGTGGGCATCACCACGTGCTTTGGCAACGTGCGCGTCGAGCAATCGGCGCACAACTGCCTGGCGGTGCTCGATCTGCTGGGTCGCCCCGAGGTTCCGGTGTACCTGGGTGCCGACCGTCCTCTGCAGGCGACTGAGCCCTATACGCCGCCGGCGTCCACCGCGCTCATTCACGGCAAGAACGGCATCGGCGGCGCGAGCGTGCCCGCGTCGCCCTACGAGCCGGTGGGGGCGACCTCGGCCGACGGCAACGCTGCGGTCGATTATCTGATCGATGCCGCGCGCACCTATGGTCCCGATCTGGTCTACGTAGCGACTGGCCCGCTCTCCAACCTGGCGCTCGCCCTGGAGCGCGATGCGGCGGCGATGATGTCCATCGGCCGCGTGGTCGTAATGGGCGGCGCCCTTACCGTGCCCGGTAACGTGAGCGCGGGCGCCGAGGCCAATATGGCGAGCGACCCCGAGGCAGCCGACGCAGTGCTGCGCTCGGGCCGTAAGCTCACCATGGTGGGTCTGGACGTGACGCATCGCGTGGTGCTCACACGCCGCGACATTGCCGGCTGGACGGGCTCGGGCACCATGGCGGGCTGCGCATTTGCGAGCATGGTCGAGCACTACATTGGCTCGTACGAGATGAACGCACCCTACCTGGGTGGTTGTGCGCTGCACGATCCGCTGGCCGTTGCCGTGGCGATCGACCCCACGCTCGTAGGTGCGCTCGGCTGCAACCTGCGTGTTGATCTGCTGGGCGAGTACCGCGGTCGCACCATCTGCGATGAGCGTCGCCTGTCCGATCCGGACAAGAGCGCGCTTGTGGCACTGACCGTGGATGCTCCGCGCTTCCTGTCCGAGTTCAAGACGCGTATGGCCCGTGTCCTTGGCTAAGTTGTCTTTTTGGGACGGGGCTTTTTGACTGGTATGATTGGTGCGACCAATCGAACCAGCTAAAAGAGCCCCGTCCCAATTTGACTATCGAGAGGATCTGCCATGGAGCACATCGCCAGCTTTTCCGTTGACCATCTGCTGCTTGAGCCCGGCGTGTATGTGAGCCGCATCGACCGCGATCCGGCGACCGGTGCTGCCGTCACCACGTTTGACCTGCGCCTGACCACGCCCAACAAGGAGCCGGTCATGAACACCGCCGAGTGTCACACCATTGAGCACCTGGGCGCGACGTTCCTTCGCAATCATGCCGAGTGGTCGAGCCGCATTGTCTACTTTGGCCCCATGGGCTGCCGCACGGGCTTTTACCTCGTCGTATTTGGTGAGGTGACGAGCGAGGAGATCCTGCCGCTCGTGCGTGAGCTGTTCGAGTTTGTCGCCGACTTTGAGGGCGATGTCCCCGGTGCCGCTCCCGAGGAGTGCGGCAACTACCTGGACCAGAACCTTCCCATGGCTAACTGGCTCGCGCGCCGTTACCTCGACCGCGACCTGGCCGATATCGACGAGAAGCACCTGCACTATCAGCAGGCATAAGGGCTTTATCGCCCAAAACGCGCGCATTGGGCGTCTTCGCTTTGAACTGCCTCCCATTTCTTGGACATGAGAAATGGGAGGCTTTTGGAGTGGGAAGGATAAACTGGACTTTCTTTTAAGGATCCTCAAGCGTATTGCCGCTCGTATTCCACTGGAGACATGTAGCCCAGGGTGGAATGCATGCGCACCCTATTGTAATAGAGCTCTATGTA
>ENA-OQDL01000089-OQDL01000089.1-human-gut-metagenome-genome-assembly--contig:-NODE-89-length-57946-cov-7.021204_pt1 | contig 57946 bp, 50 predicted proteins | sample MGYA00242782_ERZ504609 | MGnify/ENA primary metagenome ERZ504609 (study PRJEB26092, sample SAMD00036320) | human gut metagenome | host: Homo sapiens | study: EMG produced TPA metagenomics assembly of... | reverse complement strand
CGCCGGGATGCAGTTCCTTACGCTGATTGCCCTGCTTGGTCTGGAGAGATACCCATTCGATGTAGTGCTCCGGCAGCATGGGGTGCTCCACGGAGCCGACCTTGACATGGACGATGCCGTTTTCCACCGTCCAAACAGGGACGTGCTTCTCCACGGCGGCGTCGGTGGTGCCGGGAACGATCTCGCTCATCGGCTTGCCGCAGCAGACGACAGGGACGCCTACGTCCTTAACTTTGGCAATGATGTTACCGCAACGCTTGCAAATGTAAAACTTCTGATCCATGATAATTCTCCTTTTCTTTATTTTAATAGTTTTCTGCGTGAATTTCAAAATAGCTCTGGGGATGGTTGCAGGCAGGGCAGACCTCCGGCGCTTTCTCACCGATCACAATGTGACCGCAGTTGCGGCACTCCCACACCTTGACCTCGCTCTTGGCGAAGACCTCCGCCATCTCCACATTGTGCAGCAGGGCACGGTAGCGCTCCTCGTGGTGCTTTTCAATGGCGGCGACCAGGCGGAAACGCTGCGCCAGCTCATGGAAACCTTCCTCATCGGCAGTTTTGGCAAAGCCGTCGTACATATCCGTCCACTCGTAGTTCTCGCCCTCAGCGGCAGAGAGAAGGTTTTCGGCGGTGTCGCCAATGCCGTTCAGCTCTTTGAACCACAGCTTGGCGTGTTCCTTCTCATTATCAGCGGTTTTGAGGAACAGTGCCGCGATCTGCTCGTAGCCTTCCTTCTTGGCCTTGGATGCAAAATAGGTGTACTTGTTGCGCGCCTCGGACTCACCAGCAAAGGCAGCCAACAGGTTTTTTTCGGTTTGAGTTCCTGCGTATTTCGTTTCTTTCATGTTGGATACTCCTTCCTGTTTTTCTGCTTTTATTATAGCAAATCTATGATTTTCTTCTGTAACGAAGTCACATTTCTTTTTATTTTAGACGATTTAGTCTGTTCTTATCCCGCAGCGTGATTGCACCACGCTTCAGCTCCACCAGCCCGTCCTCCGAGAAGCTTTTGAGCATCCGTGCCACTGCCTCCCGTGCCGAGCTGATGTGCTGGGCGATCTGCTCATGGGTCATGCGTATCGTGTCGGAGCCGGTACGCTCCGCTTCGGCAAGGAGAAATTCTGCCAGCCGCTGATCCAATCCCTTGAACATAATCTGCTGCATCGCCCACATCACATCAGAAAACCGTTTCGTTGCCAGTTCATAGAGAAAACAGCGGACATGGAGATTTTTCTCCTTGAGTGCAGCAATGACAATTGCAGGGATAATCAGAACGTCCGTATCCATTCCGGCAGTCATTTGCGTATCAAAGGTAATCTGACTGATCACGCAGGAGGCGGAAAGCACGCATAGTTCGCCCGGATACAGGCGGAACAGCGTTACCTCCCGCCCCTCATCAGAGAGAAGATAGGTGCGGATCTCGCCGGAAAGAATAAGCAGCATTCCGAGACATTCATTGTCGCTGCTGTGAACGAACGCACCCTTTTTATAATGACGGACAAAGGCACTTCGGCGTAGCGTTTCTTGCTCCTGTTCGGTCAAGGATGACCAGAACGGAAGTTGTGTCAGTGTGCGTTCCATATCAATGGCAGCTGTGCTTGCCGCAGCCGTGGTCACCGCAGGAGTGACCAGCCTCGCCGTGCTCATGGTCATGGTGGTCACAGTGAACATTGGGATCGTAGCCCAAGCTTCCGTTGAGCAATGCGCTCACCGCCGCGTCAGCGTCCCCGCTGACACCGCCGTAGAGCTTGATGCCCGCTTCGGCGAGTGCTGCCTGCGCACCGCCGCCGATGCCTCCGCAAACCAAAGTGTCCACACCGTGCTGCATTAGGAAACCTGCCAGTGCGCCGTGACCGCTGCCGTTGGTGTCAACAATTTCCGCATGGACGATTTTGCCGTCCGCAACTTCATAAAGCTTGAACTGTTCGGTGTGACCGAAATGCTGAAAAATTTGACCGTTTTCATAGGTAACTGCAATTTTCATAATAGAATCTCCTTTGCAATTTTTGTTGGATTTTTCTGTGTTGGCTCTCTGCATCCGGCAGCAACGGCCGCAGTGGGCTGCCTCCTGTCCTCCGCAGATGCGGTAGTTTCCCCCGGTGATGTGCAGCGGTTTCCCGTGGACAAGACACGCTGCGATCTTGCGCCGTGCGCCTTCGTAAATCTCCTGCACGGTAGAGCGTGAAATGTCCATCTGCGCGGCACACTGCTCGTGGGTTTGCTGCTCCAAGTCAACCAGCCGAATGACCTCGTATTCGTCCAGCGTCAGCAGGATCGGCTCGGTATTCTCGCACTCGTTGGGATAGAATGTATCGACCTGTGGTACGCCACAAATCCGACGGCACCGTGGCGGTCTTGGCATGGGCGCTTTCCTCCCTTTATATTCGGTATATACCGATTATAGCACTTTGAGCAGAAAAAAGCAATTTTTTCAAAAGCTGCTATGATGAATGCGGAACAGCTTTCACGGATCGGTGAGAAACTGGTAAAACGCTGCGGTTCCAGAGACCCTTTTGAAATTGCAAGGCGGCTTGGTATCAATGTCATGCTTTGCGATAATTTTGGTTCCCTGAAGGGAATGTACCGGGTGATTAAGCGAAATCGCTTTATTTTTCTGAATAACAGTCTGGATGAAAATATGCTGCGCATCGTGTGCGCACATGAATTAGGGCATGACCAGCTTCACCGGAATATGGCGAAAACCACCCCGATTCATGAGTTCATGCTCTATGACATGAAATCCAAACCGGAATATGAAGCCAACATCGTAGCAGCGGAAATCTTGATGGACAGAGATGAAGTCCTTCGCTACATCTATGAATATGGATACACAGCCGAGCAGATCGCCAGCGCGATGTCCACCGACATCAATCTGGTTGCACTGAAGGTGGCGCACCTGGCAACACTTGGCTATAATCTGCACGCACTGGAACATAAGAGCAACTTTTTGAAATAACGTACCTTTGAGGAGTCTGGACTGGCTCCTCTTTTTTTGTTGCGAATTGTGCAGGCGGTGCTTGCACAATTATCAGCCTAACATCTGCATGTGATAGAGTTTCACTTTTTCCTCGAACGGCAGCCCCATATCAATGCCGACTTCTTCCCACATCACACCATACGGCGCGCCGCCATCTGTATATCCGACGATAAAGGCAAAACGATCATCACAGTCCGCATACAGTTCTGCCAGTCGTTTCCTCTCTTTCGCTTCCCGCTCCATTCTCCGCTGCCGGAGTCGCTGTTCTTCAGCCTGTTTAATCTGGTCGAGCTGCTCCTGTGCATAGTTGACCCCCAGCTCCTGCAAATCTTTAGCAGCCGTCACAGCATCCACATGAAAGCGTTCCCAGTAATGCTTGCATTTTCGTAAAAAAGCATTATAATTGAATCAGTTAAATCAAAGGAGGTATCAAATCATGAAATCACATAAATACTGGTCCTTAGGCGCACTTTTCTGTATGTTGGGGTGCATTTATTCTGGAATTAAAAAATCCATGACTGCGCATAAATACTTTGCCTATTCTTCATTGCTTTGTATGGGCATGTCCATTTATTCGGGTCACAAACTGGTTTCTCCAAAGAAGAAAAAAATAACTGAATCAAATAATAGTGAGAATAGTTAAACAAAAAAATCCTTTATTTATAAAAGACAAAGTTTGACGGATAGTCAAATTACAAAATATGAGAAAAAATATCACTCACCCCTGATTTTCCTTGAGCTATATCCGAAGCCGATTACTCTCAAATGCACGCCAGAATTGTATGCTAAATGCATGGGAGAGGAACATCAGCATGATGCACAGGAAAATGAGCGTGATGAGAGATAAGTCCATTAGCATAAAACGAAAATCATGAAATAATTACAGGCAGATGCCCTATGTGAGATTCATTTCACATAGGGCATCTTTCTTTTCAGGGAGCTTCTTATGGCTATCACAAAAATTCATGCGATAAAATCTACTCTTGGCAAGGCACTGGCCTATATCGAAAACCCAGACAAGACCGACGGTCAGATGCTGGTGTCAGGCTATAATTGTGAGCCTCAAACAGCTTCTATCGACTTTGAAATGACAGCAGTGCTTGCGTTGCCAAGCAAGGGGATAGAGAGGCTGTTTATTCCAGAAAAATATGTAGTTTGCAATGCGGCGAATGGACAATGTGCAGTTCCGCTCTACCCGAATCATCAATATAGCTATATTCCAACTAGCGGCGAAAATAAAAGAAATAGCATACAAGGGGATCAACTTGCGGCAATTTTAGGGGTGGAGATAAATCCATCGACAGAAAATACTACACTTAGTCGCAGAATAGCTGCGGTGGAACGTCGTATGGGAATTGAAAATGCAAAAAATCTAGGAAAGGTCCTCCTTGGAATGACAAGCGAAAACATGTATACAGCGGCTGATTACGATAAGGCGATACTGAGCCTAGGCAAAAAGAAAATTGATCTTACGAACAAAATTTCTGCTATGCAGGAAAAGCGAAAAGAAGTTGCTGCGGTTACCAAGAACTTACAAATTTGCAAAACATACAAGCCTGTCTGGATGCAGTATGTAGAGTTGCCCATGAGTCAGAAATCGGCTTTTTACAGTGGTCATAGTACGGAATTGCAGGCTTACAGTAGTGCAGCAAAGAATTTGGAAAAAGAAGGAATTGACCAATCCGTTGATTTGGATAAAGCGATTGGATTTACTGAGCAACATGAAAGGAAAATTGAAGAAACGAAAGAACAACTACGCGAGACAAATTCTGAAGAGAAAAAGGCCCAACAGGAGCGGAAGAAGGTTTTAGACAAACAAGAAAACCACACGATAAACTGAACAATATTGATTGCTTTGTACAAAGTACAAATTATTGGATAAGTCGAGTTTTATAATAGAGATGTCGATATTATTGCCATCAGATGACGGATACTTGCAGCAAATAGCAAAATCCGTGAGGGAAAGTAAAGCATTTTCGGCAATGGAAAAGAGAAAGCATCTCTAAAAATAGACGGAAAACATTAAATAATATCAAAAAAGGACCGGAAAATCTCTATCGACGTGTTCTCTTACCTTTTGAAGGGAGAGTGGCGATCGTGCGCAGAGTTTCCGATCCTTTGCCTTTATTTAAGCATTTTACTAGCGATGCCGTTCCAAGGGCACCTCCTTATTTTTTGATTCTCAACAAAAAATAAGGAGGACGTATAATGATCCGGCATGAATTTGAAGAGTTACTTGAGCAAATTAGTCAAGATGAACTGAATGAAAAAAGCACGGTGAAAGGACAGTTCACTAGCTATATAATCCGCCGAATGGAATGGCACGCAATTCGCTATGCTGCTAAGAATCGACCCAATGTCATTGTGATTTCCTTGGATCAGGCCCCGCGACATCTGACAGGTATTGATGCCGAGCAAATGTTTCGGAAGGTTGAGATTGAACTGGCTCTTCAACAGGAAGTACAGAGGCTTTCACCAAAAGAAAAGGAGTGGCTTTTGTGCTTTCTGAAAATGAACTACAAAGAAATTCAGAAACACTTTGGCTGTGGGCATACCTATGTCTATGAAAAGCGCAAGAAGCTGGCTGAAACAATGAAGGCGTTGAAGGAGTAACGATCATGAAGAGCTTTGAAGAACATCTGCGAGGCGCAAAAGCACATAACCGTGAGGATAAAATCTGGCTTGTTACGTGTTTTTCTGGGAAAATGGCTAAGTTGTGTGCCAAGTACGGCTTTCCCGATGATGAAGATATGTTCGTCTACCTGATCGAGCATTTCCTGCGGGACTTGGATAGGTTTGTCATATACGGTGATGACCATACCGTACATAGCGGAGGAAATGGCAGTGGCAACAGATAAGACTCGATATAAGGATGTAAAAGTTCGCATTCCGGAGGAAGAACTGGCTGTACTGAACTGCCGTGTTGCTAAAACAGGTATGTCCAGAGAACAATATATCCGTTGCCTGATTGCAGATACGATTCCTGCTGAATATCCGCCAGCGGATTACAGGCTTATCATACGGAAGCTGGATGAATTGCAGGAAACAATGGATGCTCTTGTTGAGGAAAATCCCATCAAGCGCGATGCAATGAAGCTGTATATTACGCTTCAAAATGTGGCGAGTACGGCGGATGTGCTGCGTAGGGCAGTGATGCCATTTGTGTCAAGACGCGAAAAGAAATAAAAAGTGGGGCTGTTGTATGTGGCAGCCCCATTTTCTATTATATTTGATCCCAGAATTCGACCGCAGGAATATAATTTACTTCGTATTTCTCCTCTATGCCTTCGTTAGACATTGCATTATTCAGGGAGTTATAAGCGGTGTCGTCATGGTAATAGGCATACCACTTTGTGTTCTTACTAACAAAATCACGAATTACACAAAGGTACGGTAAATCTGCTGCTCCTGCCGACCAGTCAAAAATCACAACTTTATAGTGGGTTATATTTCTTCCGTCCGCAATCTCCAAGAAAGAACGCCCATTCTCTCTTGAGATATTTCGGCATACGGGGCATCTGCATCACCTCCTTGCCCGCGCCGGATTTGCGGATTTGCTTTTGAAAATAGAAAACGCCCAACATCTCCCGAAACTGTTCGCTTTCGGGGCGATTTTGGACGTTTTTGTTTGATATGAGGGGCTTTACGATGGTGGGGAATATAACTTTATCGCTTATGGTGGGAAAGCCCGCTATTTGCTGCTTTGTGGCAATAGAAAAGCGCCACATCGCTGCGGCGCTTTTGCTTTGCCCGGAAGATGGAGCGAGGGGGCTGTTCAGTTATCTGTTGTGCTTTTTCTTGCTGGCAACAACGGCTGTTCCAATGGCTGCACTACCGCTGACAAGCATAAGGACAACCAGCAAAGCAGGGTTGCTTGTGTCGCCGGTCTGCGGAATGGTGTACTGAGGTGTGGCTGTTGCAGCAGGTGCCGGAGTGGCCGTTGCAGCAGGTGCCGGGGTGGTCTTGTCGGCGTCCTTGTATTGCAGGGCAGGCACGTCCTCCTCGAAGATTGCCTTGACCTCCACGTTGGCGCTCGGCATGATGAACTTATTGTTCTTGATGGTCACGCCGCCGCTGATGACCTCCCACTCCTTGAAGTGGTAGCACTTGTTTGGCTTGGCGGTCAGGGTGATCTCCGTACCGACCACCGCTTTTGCATGAGAGGCGGAAGCCGTTCCGTTTCCGTCCGTTTTCACGGTGATGGTAAACTCGGTGGGTGCAGGGGTGCATCCTCCTCGAAGATGGCCTTGATCGCAACATTGGTGTCCGGCATGGTGAACTTGTTGTTGGTGATTACAAGTCCTGCCGGAGATTCGACCTGCCACTCCTTGAGGTGATAGCCCTTGTCGGGCGTAGCGCTCAGGGTGATCTCCGCACCGGCAACAGCCTTTGCGGGAGAGGCGGAAGCCGTTCCGTTGCCGCCGCTGGTCACGGTGACGGTATGCTCGGTAGGCGCGGGAGGCGTATCCTCCTCGAAAATTGCTTTGACCTCCACGTTGTTGTCCGGCATGGTGAACTTGTTGTTCTTGATGGTCACGCCGCCGCTGATGACTTGCCACTCCTTGAAGTGGTAGCCCTCTTTGGGCATGGCGGTCAGGATGATCGTCGTACCGGCCGCAGCGGTGGAAGGAGTTGCGGCACCAGTGCCGTTTCCGTCATTACTGACGGTGACGGTGTAGGTGGAGGGGGTAATAACGCTGTTCTTCCATAGTGCTTTGATCTCAATATCCCCGTTCACGGTGTAGGAATCTCCCACCTTGTACTCCGTGCCGCCGATCTCCCAAGCCTTGAACTCCTGATCGGCGGGAGGGGTGAAGCCGCACTCGGGCAGGATGTAATTTGTCTCTGCCTTGACGGTAACAGGCTCCATGCTGCCGCTGCCGCCGCCTGCGTTGAAGGTGATCGTACAATCCGCGAGTGGCGCGCCCTCACCCACCGTGACCGCCACATCGGGGCCGGCAAAGTGGTTGTTATCCTCCGCATAGCGGACGAAGTAATTGCCAGCGGACAAGTTTTCAATCTCCGTGCCGCTGCACGCCGTATAGATGCTTCCGTCTGCCATACGGTATTCCATCTTGTCGGTCACGCCGCTGATCTTGCCGTCGCTGCCGCCCTCGGTAGTGGGCGCGACACCGGTCAAGCCGTTAGGCGCTTCCTGCGTGGCTTTGCCGATGCTCCACTCTGCGGTCACGGCGTCGGTGCTGCCGTCCGCCCATTTGCCGGTCTTGGACGTGACGCGAACGGTGTAATCGCCTGCGTCTGTGGCGGTGTTGCCGGAGATGTCCATTGTGGCGGGATCATAGCCGCTCACGGTTGCGGTATGCTCGGAGCCATTGTAGGTGTAGGTTCCGGTGACGCTGATGCTGGGCTTGGCGGGATCAGTAGGCGCAGGAGGTGCGTCCTCCTCGAAAATTGCTTTGACCTCCACGTTGTTGTCCGGCATGGTGAACTTGTCGTCCTTGATGGTCACGCCGCCGCTGATGACTTGCCACTCCTTGAAGTGATAGCCCTCGTTGGGCGTGGCGGTCAGAGTGATCTCCGTGCCAGCCGCAGCCTTTGCAAGAGATGCGGAAGCTGTGCCGTTGCCGTCCGTTTTCACGGTGATGGTAAACTCGGCAGGCGCGTCTTTGGTTATCGTAATAGACAGCTCCTTCGTATCGCTGCCCACGCTGTTTTCCGCCTTAACGGTGAATTTGGCGGTGCCATCCGCAGTAGGCGTGCCGCTGATCTCGCCGGAGTCCTTGTTCAGGCTCAGACCGGCAGGCAGATTGCCGCTGTCAATGCTCCATGTGATAGGCACGGTGCCGGTGGCAATCAGGGTCTGGCTGTACGCCTTGCCCACCTTACCGTCCGGCAGTCTGTCCGTGGTGATGGTAACGGTATAGACGCCGGGCTCAAACTGTGCCATCAGCTTGGTTACATCTGCCGAAATACTTTCACCGGGCGCGTACAGGTTTCCGTCGCTGCCAAACCACATAAAGTAGCTGCCGGTATCTCCGTCGGGGCGGGTCAGACCATCGGATGCAGGCGCAGTAAATTCGCTTCCGTTTTTTACAATGATCTGGATATTATCCGAGCTGCCGCCCAATTTGCCGCCGCCAAGGTCAAGGGCAACGGCTTTCAGCCCATTAGGCTTCAGTGTATCAGGGTTCAGAACTTCAAGGATGGGGCGGAAACCGAGGTGCGATCCGGAGTCCGAAGCATTGGTGAAATTCCAATTGCGAACCGAGCTGTACCCACGCATTGCACGGCCCTGCGCCCAATTGTGCGCAACATCCTGTCCCCACGAATCTGTCGCGTTACAGTTTCTGATATATCCGTCATATTTGTCCAGTATCTTGTCCCATTCGTTGCTTTGAGGGTTGCCGCGTACAGAATCGCCAGAGCCTCTATAAGAACGTCCTGCTGACGGCACGCGCATTGTATATTCCACGCTGTCGGCAGTGTAGTTTTTTCCAAAAATCAGACCTGCGGAATTCAAATCCTTCCAGCTTATCGTATGCGTTACGGCAAAGTCCGCTACAAACAGGCTGTGGGGATATTTGTGCTTCTCTGCATAATCATCGGTGGTTGCCATCTCCGACGTGAGCGCGTAGGCGTCCACTGTCCCGGCGTAGGTAAAGGGAACATAGTGCAGCGACGCATCCGGCAGGCTGCCGTTCGCTGTGCCGGGAATACCCGCACCGGAGAGGTCAAAGTAATATGTGCCGCCGGGAACGAGGGTGAACTGCTCTATGGAATCAAACTGCGCCGTCAGCTTGTTCACGTTTGCCGGGACGCTGTCACCCGGTGCGTAGAGCGCACCGTCGCTGCCGCGCCACATAAAGTAGTTGCCTGTATTTCCGTCGGGACGGGTCAGACCATTGGAGGCAGGTGCGGTAAAGCTCTCGCCGTTTTTTACGATGATCTGGATATCCGAGCTGACGCTCAATCTGCCGCTGCCCAATGTGCCGCCGCCAAGGTCAAGGACAACAACTTTCAGCCCGTCAGAACCCAGCATGTCCGGGTCCAGGACTTCAAGGACAGGGCGGAAACCGAGGGCCTCGTTGGAACGCGTAGCATCGGTGCGGTGCCAGATGCGGGGCGCATTGTACCCTCGGCTTGCACGGCCCGACTCCGAACTGCTCGTAGTATCTTGTCCAAACGAATATATCTGTCTAAAGTTTTTGATATATCCGTTGTCCTTGTCCAGCATCTTGTCCCATTCGTTGCCTTGTGGTATGCCGTGTTGGGAATAGTTCGAGCCTACGCCACTACTTCCCACGGACGGCGCACGCAACGTATATTCCACGCCGCCGAAGGTGTAGTCTTTTCCGAAAATCAGACCTGCGGAATTCAGATTCTCCCAGCTTACCGTATGCGTTATGGCATAATCCGCCACAAACAGGCTGTGGGCATATTTGTTCTGCTGCGCATACGCCACAGTAGTTGCCATCGCTGATGTGAGCTTGTAGGCGTCCACTGTCCCGGCGTAGGTAAAGGGAACATAATGTAATGTTTTGTCCGGCAGTCTGCTGTGCGCCGTGCCGCGGATGCCTGTACCGGAGAGGTCAAAGTAATACGTGCCGCCAGGAACGAGGCTGAACTGCTCTATGGGCGCAAACCGCGCTGTGAGCTTGTTTACGACCGCTGGAACACTGTCGCCCGGATCGTAGAGCTCGCCATCGCTGCCAAGCCACATAAAGTAACTGCCGGTATTCCCGTCTGGGCGAGTCAGACCGTCGCCGCCGGGCGCGGTAAAGCTCTCGCCGCTTTTCACAATGATTTGAATATTCTCGGAGCGATTCCCAAGCTTGCCGCCGCCAAGGTCAAGGACAACAGCTTTCAGCCCGTCGGAGCCCAGCATGTCCGGGTTCAGGACTTCAAGGACAGGGCGGAAGCCGACGCTCGAGTCGGAGGTCGCAGCAATGCGATTGTGCCAGCCGCGAGCCGAATCGCACCCGCGAACCGCACGGCTCGATGCCTCGGTGCTCGGAGTATCTTGTCCCCACGAAGACATCCCGCTCCAGTTTTTGATATATCCGTTGTTCTTGTCCAGCATCCTGTCCCATTCGTTGCTTTGGGGCGTGCCGCATTCTAAATCATCCGAGCCTGCTGTAACATCACTTCCCACGGACGGTGCGCGCAGAGTATATTCCACACCGCCGGCGGCGTAGCCTTTGCCGAAAATCAGGCTCGCATCGTTTAAGGCATTCCAATTTACCGTATGCGTTACGGCAAAGTCTGCCACAAACAGGCTGTGGGGATATTTGTACTTCTCTGCATACGCATCGGTGGCTGTCATCTCCGACGTGAGCGTGTATGCATCCACTATCCCGGTGTAGGTAAAGGGAACATAGTGCAGCGATGCATCCGGCAGGCTGCCGTTCGCCGTGCCGGGAATGCCCATTGCCGACAGATCGAAATAGTATCTGCCGCCGGGAACGAGGTCAAACTGCTCGTTGGCGGCTTCCTCTACCGTTAACGCTACCGCCTGAAATCTGCTGGCGTAGTCAGTCTTGTAATCACCGTTACACTGCTCGGAGAATACATAGAGTTTATAATTTCCACTATCAAGATCATACGGCAACGTAAAACTGAGCTGTGTGTCTGCGGCAGTGGGCTTCATGATTCTTCCATAGTGGGTCGCGCCGCTTTCACCCTTGATGATCGCAGAAATATATTCATTTTGTCCCGTTCTCGCCCCGGAAAAATTCAGCGTAACAGAGCCGCCAGGTTTTCCTACTGCGGCGGTTTCCGTTACCCGAAAAGTGCGGGTATCATCCAAAAGTGTCAATTTCCATTCGTCTCCGCTGTATTCCGGAATTTTGAAAATTCCGTCGGCAGCACCTTTGCCGCCAACGGCAGCAGAAACGAGGAGAACAGAGTCCGGCTTCAAGTTGAACGCAGGACGAGCTGCGTTGGTATCGTTTACCCATTCAGCACGCACACCACCGGAAGCGTTGACCACGCCTGCAGCGTTATAGTCTCGGTGAGGAGAACGAAGCCACCATCCGCCCGCACTATCACCATAATTGGCGATACGCGCATTGTCATCGATAAATCCGTAGGCTGCTTTCCTCACTTCCTCTGCCGAGAGGAAAAACACCTTATCTCCATTCAGGATGTTCTCAGAACCCATAAAGTATCCATCAATGTATGGATCATCACTTTTGCTGGTTGCAAAAACAGCTTTTTGCTCCGTAGTGCTGAGGTTCCTGTTGTAAAAGCCATTGCACCAGTCCTGCGCACGGCTTCCACGCCAGTCGTTGGTATATGGGGTCGTGTAGTCAAATTCTACGCCGCCAAACTCCCCTGTCCCAAGCAGCGCATCAGAGAGCAGAAAAAATCCGTCGCCCTCCTGAGCGTTGGGCATATTGGTTTTTGTATCCAGCACACGCCATTTGACGGTGCTGTTATCCCATGTGCCAAAATAAATATAGTCATAGCTGTTATTTGTGCTGTCATAACCGCTGATCCCGCTTGTACCGAGCTGTATGGCTTTTGTCCCGTCATTGTTGGCAAACACGGTCGTCGGCAAAAGGCCAAGCACCATGCAGCACAGCAGCAGGATACTGAGTATTCGTTTTTTCATTGGCTTTTCTCATCCTGTTCGTGTCGGTTCGGCTTATCCGCCCCGTCTTTTTTCTGATTTTCTCTTTTCCTGAGCTGGAAGCACAGCGCGGTGATGACCACCGCCGCTGCAAAGCAGACAACGCCCACCAGCACATAGCCGCCCGCGTCCTCCCGCAGCAGCATCGCGCCGAACGCGCCCCATGCGGCTGTCTGCCCCGGCCCGACGACCGTGCCCGCCGCCTGCGTCAGCGCCGCGCACAGCAGCATACACGCGGCACTCAGCCCATAGATGCCGCGCCGCTGCCTTCGGCGGGTGTTTTCCCGCACCCGCTGCTTGACGAGTGCGACCCGTCTTGCGGTATCGTACATATCGTTTGAACCTCCTCTCTGGATTTTTGAAATGCGGCTTAAAAACCCCTTTACTTATATAGGTACAAAAAATCGAAAAAACTCTCACCCAAAACGCAAAATTTTTCAAAAAAATTTGAGAGCCGCCCAAAAGCAGCTCTCAGGGAGTAGATATTCGGTTATTTCCTCTGCGATAAGCGGAAAGCGGACAATCTTCCCGCCGCCACCAGCAGCACCGGCAGGGCGTAGGCGATGTACTGCGCCGCGCCGCCGTAGGCGATGAGCAGATTGTAGATGGCGTGGAGGGTGATGGCCGCGCCCAGCAGCCCGCAGGTGCCGGCCACCTTCAGCCACGTCCGCCGCCATGTGTAGGTAAGCCCGCCGCCCACGATCAGTCCGCAGAGGACGTGCATGGCTCCCGTGCCGAAGCCCCGGAAGAAGATAAAGGAGAAGCGGTCTGCGCCGTTCTGAATGAGGTAGCACACGTTTTCAAAGGTGGCGAAGCTCAGGGTTACGGTGATGGCGGCGGGCTTGATCCTCTCGCTCTCCGGCTCGAATACCAGTAGATAGAACACCAGCGGCAGCAGCTTCATCATTTCCTCCACCACCGGCGCGATCTCCGCCGTGGCGGCAAGGGCGTCCGCCTGACACACCGCCGCGAGGAAGGTGTTGATGTAAGCCGAAAGCAGACACACCCCCATCCCGGCAATGCAGAACAGGAAGAAGCGGAGCTGCCGCCTGCCCATGCACAAAGCGGCCACCAGCAGGGGAGACACCATGCAGAGGAAGATATTTTCGATGTAGGTCATGCTTCCACCGCCTTTCTCGTGGTGGGAAGCAGCCCCAGAATGGCAAACGTCAGCAGCATATCGCACCAGAAGGTGGGGCTTGCGGGAGAAGTATCCGGCCAGAAGCAGCCTGCCGTCCAGAGCAGATATTCCGAGACGACAAAGCACAGCACGCCGATGTGGAAATACCGCATATTCCGCGCCGCGCCTGTCTGCCCATTGGCGTAGACCAGTCCACGAATGGCACAGAAGGAGAGCCAAATCATCATGCCGCACCAGATCAGGTTGGAGAGGATGTCCCCGAAGGTGCAGTAGAACGCCAGCAGCGGCACGCCGAACACAGGTGCAAGCCAGGCCCTGCGGCAGCGGAAGCCGCGTTCCTCTGTTCCGGCCAGCGTGGCCTGCAAAATGTGCAGGAAAATTACGCTGGCCACCCAGCCGAACTCCGAGACATAAAAGACCCGGGGCGTGGTATCGAACAGCAGCAGATACAGCGTCCAGTAGAGCGCGCCAAGGGCAAAGCAGCCGTAGAAGCACAGCAGCAGGAAATATGCCTGTCGTCCGCTTTTCCGGTAGGATATGCCCGAAAGCAGTGCGCCGACGAACGTGGTCAATAATTGCAACAGGTTCTCAATCAGCTCCATGCCGCCCCTCGTCTTCCCTATCCTGACTGTCCTCCCGATTTATCTGCCGAAGCCGGAAGCACAGAACAGTCACGCACACGCCCAAAAGAAAGGACAAAAGCCCGATGACAATATACCCCAACGCCGCGCCGCCGCCATACATACTGGCAGCGGTTTCATAGCCCGCGAAATCGCCGGGGCGGACCCCCGCAACCATACCGGGCATGGTAAAGGACACACCCACGATCAGCACAAGGCACGCAGCCACAGCGGAAGCCATGGTGAACGTATTGCGCCGCAGCCGTTTCGCCCGCTCAATTTTGGCAATGCGCCGCTTTGCCTCCGCGACCCGTTCCTCATGACTCCGCATTTGTGATTCCCTCCCGTTCCAATAGTTTGCGCAAGCTCTCTTTTCCGCGATACACCAGATTGGTGATCTGCTTCACGGTTTTTCCCATAACCTCTGCCGCCTGCTCGTAGCTCATCCCCTCAAAGTAGGTCAGATACAAAACCTCCCGATAGTCCGGGTTCATTTCGCCCATACAGCCGTGCAGGATGCGGTTGCGCTCTGCTGTGCCGATGACCTCCTCCGCCAGCAGCTGAGCGTCCGGTTCGTCGGTCAGCGCATCCAGGCTGAACATCAGCCTTCGTTTGCTTCTATGGCGCAGCGCCATGTGCCGCGCCGCCTTATAGAGATACGCCTTGAAGCCGCCGTCCCGGATGCGGGGCTTTTTGGTGAACAGATAGGCGAAAACATCCAGCATCAGCTCCTCCGCCTCGTGAAGGTCGTGCAGATAGCCGTCGATATACAGGGTCAGCGGGTCGCCGTATTTTTTCATCAGGGCCTCCAGCCCCGCATCGTCGCCGTTCAGATATTGGCGGTAAAAAACCTCGTCGCAGGCCATAGCGTTCACTTCCTTTTTGCGGATGCTAAAATGCAGAGGGGTATCCGTCAGGTGCTTGTCCTGTCGGGATCGCGGCGCTGTTCCTGAAAGCGCGGGTCGGACGGCTTTTCCGCATTTTCCGGGATCGCCCATGAGCGCCCGAACCGGGACGCGCCGGGAATCCGCCCCTCGGCGCAATACTGATTGACCCGCCGCTCTGACACGCCCCAACGGTAGGACGCCTCCCGAATGGAGATATAGCCCTTGATCCCGTTCATACCGCACCTCCGCATGGATAATACTCAACATGATACATTATATACGAATATCCGAAGAAACACAAGGCATCCGGCGAAGTGTTCAGAGAAAAGTTACCTATGCAGGGTAGCACAAGAAGCATCGCTGCGAAGGACGGGAGAAAACGTGGCAAGCAGGGCAAAGAGGTACCCACTTTGCTTTTCGGGCAGTTTCCGCCGCCGCGAAAAACTGCCCTCTGCTTGTCAGGGGCAGCGCCCCTGAAACCCTTTGAACACACATAAATGTGTGGCTGCGCGTTTCTCCGAAACGCTTGGGAGCATGGCCGTTACTGGCGATCATGCTCCTGCTTCTTTTCCTCGCTGCGCTCATCCTTGCCCAGCATCCTGTCCATGTTCTGCTTGTGGAGCAGCAGCTCGCGCATCTCATCGCGCGAACGCCGGTATTCGGCATACGCCGCCTTTTTTTCGGCAAGCAGCTTGGCATATTCCTCCTGCAAGCTCTTGACGGTGGGGAGCCTTTTGACGCCTAGCTCGTCAAAGGCTTTCTTCGCCGCTTTGTGCAGAAGGATGTCGCCCTCATGCTCCGCGAGATACTTTTTCGAGTAACCGGCCTTGCGGTATTTTGAGGATACGCCTGTCCCGGACGCGGCGATGGAGGACATCGACCTCGGCTTTGTCAAGGCGTACACGGAAAAGCTGGGCTACCGAAAAAGCCCGGAGGAATACCTGCGGGAGAACAAGGAGTTCGTTTCGGAAAAGGGCGGCAAGGAGGCAGTCAGCGCCGCCGCCATGCTGCTGTTTGGCAGGAATGCTATACGCCACCATTCGGAATACGAAGCTGGCGGATAACTTAGGGGGAGTCCCACAAGTCACCCCACAAGATAAAATCATCGCATACTGTATGGAACCGCGCAGCAAGGCAGAAATTGCCAAGTTCTGTAGCTTCAAAGACATTAAGCACTTTACGGCGCATTATTTGAAGCCCCTGCTGGAAAGCGGGCAGCTCCGCATGACCATTCCCGACAAGCCCAACAGCCGCAATCAAAAGTATATTACGGTCAAAACGGAGGACTGATATGTTCACCTATATTTCCGTTGAAGAATTTGCGGACGCCGTGGTAAAAAACAACAAGGACGCCAACCGCAGGGAGCTGATCGCCTCGCTGCGGGAGGCTCTTGCTGCCAAAAGAAACGGCGCAAGGTGCATGATCTGCGGCGCACCCATCTGGGCGGCCGGCAGCGCCATCACGGGGACGAATATGTGCTTCACCTGCACCACCGGCGAGGCCGACGACAGCGAGGATTACGAGATCGAATAAAACGAAAAGCGCGGGGCGATATGCTCCGCGCTTTTGCTTGATACGGTGTTTCTGAAAAGAGCCTTATCCATATATCCAGTCCCGAAGCATATAGCGCAGGACATGGAGCTTTGCCACCAGCCAGCCCGCCAGCATGGGCAGTCCGTAGGGGCTTATGAGAAACGCGATCACCAGCAGCCCCACGCCGTAGCTGACGGAATCCACAAAGATTATGAACAGCCCGAAAAAGCCGAGAATGGCGGCGGGGATGCAGAGGATGCCGCTGGACAGGCCGACAACGAACACGAAAAACTATGTGACGACGGCCAGCGCCGCAAGGATGGGCGCAAAGAGGATTTTCAAAAGGAAACGCATATCAATATCCCTCCAGTTTTGTTTGTTTCTGCTTTCAGCATAAAGGAAGCTGCCTTGCCCTGCAAGGATGCCGGACCGCAAAAAAAGCAGGGGCGGCTTACCTCGCAGCAAGCCGCCCCGCATGGGATAAATACCCCATTATTTTATGGTGGCAAGCCGGGAAAGGATACCGCTTGCCGCCTGCCATATCCGCTCCTGATTCCGGAGTATATCCTCCATGTCCGCGGCGTAAACGCGCCCCGTTTCATATGTTCTGAAAAATGCTATCCGCGTGGCATGGCTACTTGATGTATGTCAAGTGCAATGAACTAAAAATAGTGATTGTGGAAAAAAATCAAGAGAACGTACTCTTATAGTATAGAGCAGCAACGCTCATACAAGGATGGCAAGTGTACCAGTGTTTTTGTACATTTCCCTTATGAATTTGCCCCTTGTACAATGAAAGAACAAGGAGGCGTTCGAAATGACAGACTATATTGGAAATTATAAGAATCGACCGCGCAGGGTGGTGTTTTATGGCCGCGTTTCAACAGAACATGAGGAACAGCTATCTGCGCTGGGAAATCAGATGGAATGGTATACAGACCTTGCATTACACAATCCCAACTGGACCGTTGTAGCGCAGTACATAGACGAAGGCATAACCGGTACCCAAATGAAGAAACGTCCATCATTTATGCGGATGATAGAGCACGCAAAGGAGCACCGCTTTGACTTGATTGTCACCCGTGAATTGTCGAGGTTTGCGCGTAACACGGTGGATGCGTTGAATGCTACGCGAGAACTGAAGCAATACGGCGTGGAAGTCTATTTTGTAAATGATGGCATCTGGACAATGGACGGCGATGGAGAAGTTCGCTTGACCATTATGGCGAGCATTGCCCAAGATGAAAGCCGCAAGACCAGTGAGCGCGTAAAAGCTGGACAGAAGATGAGCCGTGAGAAAGGTGTACTCTATGGCAGCGGTAATATTATCGGCTATGACCGTGTGGATGGAACTTATGTAATCAATAAGGAACAGGCGGCAACGGTGCGCAGAATCTTTAATCTGTACGCCGAGGGGCACGGAGAAACGACTGTTGCCAAAATGCTTATAGAAGAAAACCGCAAGGATGGCGGTGGTGGCCTGAGCTGGACGGCCAGCAAAGTGTCACGAGTACTCCGCAAGCCCACTTACAAGAGCTATATGACCTATAATAAATCCCATATTGATGACTTCCTCAGCCATAACCGCATCAATCACAGCGAGGAGGACTTTGTTCTTGTAAAGGGAGACTTTGAGCCAATCGTCTCAGAGGAGCTATGGGAAACCTGCAATCAGATCCGCAGCAAGCGTGCTGCTTTTGTAAAAGGAAAAGATGGTCGTGCCCATAAGTTTGGCGTGTCCTTCCCGCAGAATAAATGGACAAAAATTCTGTTTTGTGATTGTGGGATGCGATTCCAAATCGAAGGCTACGATAAAACGGCCAACGGTGGGAAAAATATGCGGCTCATCTGTGCACGCTCGAAAATGTTCAAAAAGAAAGATGCCGTCAGAGCGCTGAATGGCGTTCCTTGTCCTGCACCATACGCATCTGAATGGAAGCTGGAATTGATGGCAAGGGAAGTGTTCCGTACAGTTTGGAAAGAAAATGCTGAGGATATACTGGGTCTTTTGCGGATGTTGGATGCAAATCTGAACACTACCGGCACACCGAATGATGGAAACCAGCTGGAGAACAAGCTCTCTGCGCTGAATGAGGAATTGGACGATCTTGTCAGCCAGCGGGCAAGCCGAAGCATAACTATGGATGATTTCTTAAGCAGAAGTACGGAAATCAACAATGAGATTATAAATGTCGAAGGCTTACTGCAAAGTTCCATACAGGAACAGCGTTCTAAAGCAAGGTTAGATATGCACAGCATCGAGGCTGCACTCAGCGATGATGCCTCTTTTCCGGATGGTAAAATAGAGCCGGGCTTTCTGGACAGGTATACCAACCGGATTGTAAAAAGCAATAACCGCTACATTTGGATGTTGCAGTTGATGAATGTGCAGCAGATCATGCCTATCCAATCGGAAAGACAGCCGATAGCGATGGTTACCTATAAAAGTGGCGTTCCCTATGATATTGAGCAAGAGCAAATCAGCAAGCAGGATAAAGAAAGTGCTGGACCCGATTGCGCGACAATATGTCGTCCACAGGATTTCTTTTTGAACATGGGCCGAACCACAAGAAAGCGTAAGTTGGTGGAATGGCTGGAAAGCTGTCAAGAAAATCAGGTGAGCGTGCTGGATGAAAAGATACCACTTTTGAGTTTGCGGTTGACTTTGTGACAGCCTATGAGTATCAGAAAGTGCGTGGGATTAAGATCCACCCCGGTTTGTGGAAAGATATGCGTGTGGATATATTTCTGGTAAAAAAAGAAAATTGAAAAAGTTGTGGAAAAAATCCGATTCGCTGTTCTCTTATGTATTAGGAGGTTCCAAACCTCCGAAAAAGTGAATAGCGTCCTCTGCTGTACCGCATTGGGGAAGTAGCGCCATGACTGGATTCCACGAGCGTGCCAAGATGCGAGAAAACATATCGCATGGCTGCAAAGCGATGCGAGGCAAAGCGCCGGGAAGGGTTGCCTGTCTGGAATTTGCAGAGGGAGAGAAACGCACAGCTATAACGACAGATCGTGCCGTGGAGGAAATACTTCCACGGCATTATTGTGTCGTTATGGAATGACGCTAGATTTGCTATTTGAATCAGTAAATGGTAATATTATAATTCGGATGAGGAATAGACCGTGATGGCAACTATTCGGGAATTCCGAATGGTTCAAACAGATGACATCTGACAGGTTCATCGAAGGGAAATTATCGCAATTTGTGGCTTATTGCGCCTTTCGAGTTTTATCTGCATATATTTTTGAAGATTATATGCAGAAAGCAGGATTCCATGTGGCAAAATTTAATCATCGTCATAGCAGATGAGGTGTCTGCGATGATAGATCATGCTATGAAAGAAATCCCTGCTGCGGCGCTTTTGTACTATTATATATAGGGTAGGGAAATTTCCAACTTGCTATTTGTATCGATAAATGGTACTATATGACTATACTAATGTCATTTGAATGGTTAGAAATAAATGACTTCTGAAGGAGGCTTTGGCGAAATGGGAAGATTCGTGAATCCGGATAATAGTGCGTTTCAAGTTGCACTGAATTCAAAAATTTATATGGACAAAACGGGTCTGCTGGAATATACCAACAGCGTTCTTGATACACCAGAAGCATATATCTGCAATAGCCGCCCCCGGAGGTTTGGTAAGTCCTATACGGCTAATATGCTGGCAGCCTATTACAGCAAGGGCTGCGATTCAGAAAAGATGTTCGATGGGCTTACAATCGGCAAGAGTAGCGACTTCAAAAAGCATCTCAACAAGTATGATGTAATCCATATAGATGTACAATGGTTTTTGTCCAGCTGTGCAGACATCAAAAGTATTATATCCTACATTACGCAATCGGTTTTGGAGGAACTAAAAGAGTACTACCCTGAAGTTCTTCCTAACGAAGTGTTGACATTGGCGGACGCTTTGTCGCGCATCAGAAACTCGACCGGTCAGAAATTTATTGTGATTATTGATGAATGGGATATTCTGATCCGAGATGAAGCAACCAATAAGGCTGTTCAAGAAGAATATATCTATTTCCTGAGAGGCTTATTCAAAGGTACAGAGCCGACAAAATACATTCAGCTTGCATACCTCACCGGCATTCTGCCAATCAAAAAGGAAAAAACGCAGTCGGCCTTGAATAACTTCGATGAGTTTACCATGGTCAGTGCCGGCACGTTGGCACCTTTCATTGGCTTTACGGAAGAAGAAGTTAAGAATCTTTGCGAGGAGTACCACAAAGACTTTGACAAGGTAAAAAAGTGGTACGATGGTTACTTGCTGCGGGATTACCAAGTTTATAATCCCAGAGCTGTTGTCAGCGTTATGCTGAAGGGAGAGTTTAAGAGCTACTGGTCGGAAACGGCTTCCTATGAAGCAATCGTTCCCCTTATCAACATGAACTATGATGGGCTGAAAACGGCAATCATTGAAATGCTTTCCGGTGGGGAAGTTAAAGTAAACACGGCTACCTTCAAGAACGATACCGTTAATATCCAAAGCAAAGATGATGTTTTGACATATATGATCCATCTTGGCTACTTGGGATATGACCAGAACCGAAAAACAGCGTTCGTTCCGAATGAGGAAATCCGGCAGGAATTGACACTTGCGGTGGAAAGCAAGCATTGGAATGAGATGTTGCTGTTCCAGCGGGAGTCTGAGAAGTTGCTGGATGCGACATTGGATATGGATGGCGATGCAGTAGCCACTCAGGTTGAGAAAATCCATGATGACTATGTTTCTGCCATCCAGTACAACAATGAAAACTCCTTGAGCAGCGTCTTGGCGATTGCATACCTGAGCGCTATGCAATATTACTTTAAGCCGGTTCGAGAGCTGCCCACAGGCAGGGGTTTCGCAGACTTCGTTTTCGTTCCAAAACCGGAGTACCGAAATGACTATCCGGCGCTTGTTGTGGAGTTGAAGTGGAACCAAACGGCGGAGACTGCGATGCAGCAGATTAAGGAAAAGAAATATCCGGATTCGCTGCGTGGCTATACAGAAAATCTTCTCTTGGTAGCTATCAACTATGACAAGAAAACGAAGAAACATCAGTGCCTTATTGAAAAAGTAGTATAAAGATCATGCCGTGGAAGGAACCTTCTTCCACGGCTTTTCTATACCATGATTGAGTCATTGACTTGTACATTTTGAAAATACTGAATGCAGTATTATACTGATGGGGAAGGAGGGAAAACCGATGCAATATGATAAAGCAGACCAGCAAAACTGCCCGCGCAGAGTCGTGTTCTATGGGCGCGTGTCCACGGAACTTGAGGCGCAAATATCAGCACTGAAAAATCAAATGAACTGGTATCTGGAGCTTGCAGAACATCATCCGAATTGGACGGTGGTTGGGCAATACGCCGATGAAGGAATCTCAGGTACTGGCATGAAAACCCGACCTTCTTTTATGTAGATGCTTCGAGATGCCCGGAAAAAGAAGTTTGACCTAATCGTGACCCGCGAGGTTTCCCGTTTTGCCCGAAACACGGTGGATACTTTGGTTACGACCCGTGAGCTGAAACAGTACGGCGTTGAAGTGTACTTCGTCAATGATGACATATGGACGATGCATGGCGATGGAGAAGTTCGCCTGACCATTACGGCAAGCCTTGCGCAAGATGAAAGCCGTAAAATGAGTGAACGCACCAAGGCGGGCATTCAGACGTCACAGAAAAAAGGCACCTATGTTGCGGGACCGACACCGTTTGGATATAAGCGTGATAAAAAGGCTCATACGCTTGTGGTGCAGGAAAGTCAGGCAGAGACTGTCAGAAAAATTTTTGCTTGGTATGCCGATGGCATAAATGGCACCGAGATAGCCCAGACACTAACGCAAGAAGGCGCACCGAATAAATCCGGAATGCCACAATGGAGCGCGCGTCAGGTTCTCTCAATCACCAAGAATACGATTTATAAAGGGTATTTGACATACAACAAATCGCATATTGATGATTTCCTCAGCCATAAAAGCATCAAGAACAGCGAACAGGATTACATTCTGGTGAAAGGCAGCTTTGAGCCAATCATTTCAGAGGAACTATGGGATAAATGTCAGCGCCGCAGACATGCATGGCAGTCGTACAAAGACGGCAATATAACGCAGGCTTACTTGTATGGAAAGAGCGAACACGCCGACAAATGGGCTTGCCGCCTGTTTTGTGGCTGCGGGGCCAGAATGCGGGCGTTCCGCGCAGAGAAAGGCATTGTTCGATATATTTGTTATCAACGGTCGCTGAGGAATGTAGCCTCCAAATGCAGCGCCCCCAATGTGCAAGCATGGAAGCTCGAATTGATGGCGCGAGAAATTTACAAAAACGTTTGGCAGGATCACCGGCAGGATATTTTAGAAGAATACCAGCAGAAACAAGAAAACGGAGCTGCCAATAGTGAAAAGGTAGAGGAAGCACTCAGCTGGCAAGAGTCGTTCCCAAACGATGAAATCAGCCGGGAATTTCTGGACAGATTTGTGCCGAGAATCTTCTCCATCGATGGACAGAAATTCATCTGGGAACTAAATCTATTTCAAGAGTCATGCACTGTTCAATGCAATGTGCGCGGAACGTACAATTACCATTCGATTTCGGCGGAAAAAATCATGCCGGGAAAAACAAAAGCGAAGAAAGGGGATGGGGCCGTCAATAGGATACTTGAGGATGCAAACAGTACGCGCTTTTGGGTACATACCTATGATGACGACCCAATAAGCAGGCAGCCATCAAGTCGCCTCGCGGCTGATTTGCCAGCGAGTATAACCATTAAGTTGAATTACGAACAGGCTCGCGCCTATCGAAATTCGCGTGGTTACGTACTTTGGCCGGGGAATTGGAAAGACCTGACAGTTAAGGTTCTTCTATAAATCCTATCAAGTCCCGAATTGCTTGTATCTGCAATTCGGGACTTTTTGTTTTATTTTGCCCCATTTTGTATATTTTCCTGAAAATGTACACGGTTTGATGGGTCAGACAAAAAAAAGCGCACACCCCTCGGTGTGCGCTCGGATTTCACGTCTGCGTCGATTCCCGCAGGCTTACCTGGTAACCCAGCTCCATGCGGGTTTCAACAGGCTGCCCCTGCAAGGCGCACAGCAGCTGCTGCGTTGCTTTTAAGCCAAGGATATCCGCATTAAACTGCACGGCGGAGATGGGCGGCACGGTATTGACCAGATTCTCATTATCATACAGCGACGCCAGCCGGATATCCTGCGGCACGCGCAGGTTCAGCTGCTTGAGCATATTCAGCGTCAGCTGTGCCAGCCGTTCGTCCATGCACAGGATGCAATCCGCCCCGCGCTCTACAGCCTGCTGCACAGCCTCCATGCGCAAATCGTCGCTTTCCAGCTCCAAAAAACAGCAGGTTTTCGTCAATTTTTTTGCCCCATCTTGACATAAGCCTGCCGGAAGCCCTCCAATCGGGATTGGTTGACGGTGTACAGCATACTGCCGCCCAGCAGCGCGATATGCTTCATGCCCTTCATCAGCAGCAGACTGGTCATCTCACGGCAGCCGCCCACCTGGTCATGGTCAACGGAAAGTACCTGATCGTCCTCCGGCTGACCGATGGCGACAAACGGCACCTTGCGCGCCTTCAGCAGCGGGATCAAGGGGTCACGCTCCAGTGTGCGGGTCAAGATCAGACCATCGATTTTGCGGTTATCCAGCAGTCGCTCCACAGGACGGGTTTCGTTTTCGCCCACCAGCGTCAGCAGGACATCGTAGTCGGAATCCCCGGCAACCTGATAGACAGAGCGCATCACCTTGCGCAAAAAGGGCAGCTCAAAGTCGGAAAACTGCGTGGAAATCACCAGCGAAATATTGTAGGAGCAGCGCTTCACCAGTCCGCGCGCCATCATACTGGGGGTATAGTTATGCTTTTTTACATAGTCCAGCACGCGTTGGCGGGTTGCTGCGCTGATGCGCCCGTTGCCGGATATGGCACGGGACACGGTTGTCTTGGATACGCCAAGCGCCTGCGCGATTTGCGTGATATCGATCGGCTTGTCGCTCTTCGGCAAAGGTGACATGGTTTCTCATCTCCGATATGTATTTACCATTATCATAATCGCTTTTTGCCGAATCGTCAATTATTTCTTGCGTAAAGCTTCCCCTTGCACAGCCCTCACACCGTTCGTCTGCACAGTTTTTTGCGTAATTTACGGCACAGGGTCTGTATCTCCTGCGCGGTTTCGGCGGTGCATGGATCGGGCGCAAACTGTGCCGCCTGTACGGCATCCAGCAGGTGCTGCACGGTTTCGCGGTCCGTCTGCGGGCAATGCGTTTGCAGAAATTCCGCAAATGCCGCTTCGTCAGAGGACACCTCCGCCGCCAGCCCGCAGCGCCGCATCTTGCGATGGAGCGCACAAAATTCCGCCTGTACGGTCTGCAAAGGTGTGCGCCTTGCACGGCGCAGAAGTGCCAAGGCCAAGACGAGCAGCAGCAAAACCGTAGGCAGCACCCACAAAAGCGGGACGCTTTGCGGCGTTTCGGCAGGGGAGTCGGCCTCCTGCCGCGCGAGCAGGGGTGTATCACTGTCTGCGGCATTTTGCCCTGCCTGTGCGGCATCGGCGGCAAGCTCGCCCTCGGTCAGTTCGGCTGTCATACCGGGGGTGACCTCCAGCGGCGTCCAGCCCTGCCCGGAAAGGTAAATCTCTGCCCAGGCGTGGGCATTATCGTCCTGCAAAACGGCACGGCAGCTGCCGTCGTCCGCAGCGGTAAACAGACTTTGCGGTGCGGCGTAGCCTACCACATATCGAGCGGGCAGACCTACCATGCGGCACAGCAGCACCGCTGCCGAGGCGAACTGTGTGCTGCTGCCTGCGTGGCTCTCGCTCAGGAAATACAGCAGCGGGTCGGTGTCGTCGGGTGTCTCGGCGTCCGCGCTGTAACGGCAGTGCTCGTTCAGCCAGCTGCGCACCAGTGCGCGTCGGCCATCGATGTCATCATCCCTGAGTTTGCGCTCCTTCACCAGTGCAGCCAGTTCCTTGTCTATGGCATCGTACCCGGCACCGTCGGGCACATCCAGGCAGCGCGCACGAACATACGCGGCGTAGGCGCTTTCCAGACGGTCCAGCACCCCCGCGTCATCATCGTCACGGGCCTCCAGCAGCTCCTCTGCCTGTTTGCGCGGAAAATAGTAGAACATATCGTCCTGCACGGTCTGCCCCGCTATGGCTCCGTCGCCGTCCGGCGTGTAGTAGTCGTTAAAATATGCGTTGTACGGCGCAAACGTGTAAGCATCGTTTGCATGCAGACGCTGTACGGTCATTTGCTGCGGCTGTGCGCCGCTGTATGCCGCGCGCAAAAACGGCAGGTTCGCAATGGCAAGCCGCCCGTCGCCGTCGGTTTTCCAGTTTGCTGCGGCACTGTCGAAGGCAGCGGCATTCCCTGCCTGCCAGCTTGTGCCGTCATAGTCCACGCCGATAAACCCGCGCAGGTAGACGGTCTCCTCCGGCTTGGCGTCGGTCGTGACCATTATATCCTCCAGCCCCGTCAGCGCCAGGCCGTCGCCCCGTGTCAGGCTGCCGTCCTCCACGCCGCCCGCAGCAGCGCTGACATGGAAATTCAGTGCCCCGCCGCTGATTTTCGGCAGCCACTCGATCGCCGCGCTCAGCCCGGCCGCGCAGACTTTGTCGGTCACAGGCTGCAGCGCGTTCAAGGGCAGCATCAGCACGGGGCGCAGTGCCAGGGCAGGCAAAAACAGCACCGCGCAAATGGCAGCCATGCCGACACCGGCCAGCCTTTGGTTTGTGCGGTGGGTCTGCAGGTTGGCGGCATAGACAGCGGAATCCTTGCCGCGCCACAGCCGTTTGCGCACCAGCGACCGCGCCGCCGCACAGCTTCCCAACCAGCCCGGCAAAAGCAGCAGCCAGCCCAAAACGGCACGGCCCGTCCCCGCCAACAGCGTGAACACCACGATCGGCAGAAGCACCGCCCCCAGCAGCAGCGCGTCGGTGTGGCGGGCTGTCAACGTGGCCAAAAACATTGTAAACGGCACTGCCGTCAGCAGCGCAAACAGGCCCATCTGCGCCGAAACCGGCGAGGCGGACACTACAAAATTTGCGTTGAAGCGTGTATTCAAGCACAGCCTGACGGCATCCGCGCACTGTGCCGCACCGGCCAAAAACGGCTGCTGCACGGCAAACAGCAGCACCAGATACCCCACGGCCAGCGCCAGCGCCGCGCCGTAACGGCCCGCCTTGGAAAGCGGGACGTGGTGCAGTGCCGGCCACGCCGCACACAGTGCCGCCACGCCAAGCCACACCCAAATCGGCAATGCCAGTGCAAACGCACCGTTCAGTGCCGTCAGCAAGCCCAAGGCCAGCAGCTCCGAAATCAGCAGATCCGCCGCCGTTTCCGCCATGGGGTGGGCAGCGGCCTTGGTGCGGGGCAGCAGCACACGGTCCACAAATACCAGCCCCGTAGCGGGGTCGGTGTCCTTGCGGCGGGTCAATCTGCGCAGCCGCTTTACGGCGGCCTGCCCAAAGTGCAGCAACTGCTGCGGCGCGTCGGCCCCCTCTGCCAAAACGCTGCCCGCAGGGTCAGCGCGGTAGGCTGCGCCCAACGGCTCGCGAACGGTCAACTCGCCCACGCGGGCGGTCAGTTTCCAGTGGATCAGCTTCGGTGAATCGCCTGCACGGTAGGGGCGCAGATCATAAACGCCGTCGGTCAAATCGCAGCCCGCCGCAGTCACTTTTTCGGCGCAGTTCTGCGGTTTTGTGCCTGCGCCGTCGTCCTCGCCCTCGCGGGGGGCAGCACACACAGTTCTCTGCTTTGGGGCGGCACGGCGCAGTGCGCGGCAAACAGCCCCAACAGGTCGCGCACGGTGGCTTCCCGCACACGGAACCGCCACAGACCGCTTTTTGCTGCGCGCAGGGTCACGCGCAAATCGGCACACTGATGCGGGGCCAGCATCGCGCCGCAGGGCAGTTCAATGGCCGTTCCGCTTTCGGCGTCCACAGCCTGCAAAACGACACGCAGCTCCGGCATGGGCCGCCGCCCGTTGTTGAGCAGTTTCACCAGTACGGCAAAATCCTCGTCGGGGTGCACGGGGCGGGCAGGCAGCTGCAGCGTTACCGTCACATCCCTGCGCAGTGTGCGGACATACCACGCCAAAAAGGCCGACCAGCAGCACCGCCAGTGACGCCAAAAAGACCGCAAACGACGTGCGGCTGACCGCTGCCGCGGCAAACAGCACGGCCAGCAGCAGCGCGCAGCCCACCTTACCTGCCATGGAACGGTTTCTCCGGGCGAGGGCGCGGCACGGTGTGCAGAACATCGTCAAGGATATTCTGCACTGTATCGCCGCCGGTGCGGGCCTGTTCGGTCAGGCGCAGACGGTGGCGGGCCGCATCGGCAAAAATCGCGGTAATATCCTGCGGGGCCACATAATTGCGCCCGCCCAGAAAAGCCGCCGCGCGCGCCATACCGGCCACTGCCAGCGACGCACGGGGCGAAAGCCCCAGCGTCAGGCGGCTGTCCTGCCGCGTCGCGCGGGAGAGTTCCACGATATACCGTCTGATTTCATCGCTCATATATACTTCGTCTACCTGCTGCTGCATAGCCAGCAGGTCGTTTTTGTCCATCACCGGCTGCACACGGTCCAGCAGGGCGCGGCGCGGCTGGCGGGACAAAATCTCCATTTCCGCCTCCGCATCGGGGTAGCCCATGACCACGCAGACCATAAAACGGTCCAGCTGGGATTCCGGCAGCATCTGCGTACCCACCGAGCCGACGGGGTTTTCCGTTGCAAAAACGGTAAACGGCTGCGGCAGAACGCGCGTCACGCCGTCCACCGTGACGGCGCTTTCCTCCATGACTTCCAGCAAGGCGGACTGGGTGCGGGCGCTGGTACGGTTGATTTCATCGGCCAAAAACAGGTTGCACATCACCGCGCCGGGGTGGTACACAAATTTGCCGGTTTCCTTTTGGTACAGCGAGAACCCCACAATGTCGGACGGCAAAACGTCCGGCGTGAACTGCACGCGGTTTTGGGTCAGGTCCATAGCGCGGGCAAACGCCTGTGCCAGCGTGGTTTTGCCCACGCCGGGGATATCCTCAATCAGCACATGGCCGCGGGCCAGTATTGCCATCATGATTTTCAGCACGACTTCCGGCTTGCCCAGCACCGCCTTGCTTACCTCGGCTGTAACGGCCAGCGCCTTTTCGTTGATATTCTGCATGGGTCAATCCTTTCTATGCCTGCGCCAAATCAGCATACAACCGATCACGGCGGCAATCAGCAGGCATCCCGCCCACAGGGCGTTGTTTTCCAGCCAAATCATCCAGTTGGAGTACGCGCCGCCCGCGTTTTCGCCGCCGCCCTCGTGGGGCAGGGGAGTGATACTTTCGGGGGTGACTTCCTCCAGCGCGGAGGTACCGTCGGCCTCCACCGTCACTTGGCGCGGTGCGGCGTCCCAGGTTTCGTCACACTCGGCCAGGTCTGCCGCATGGGTGGTGGCCTCTGCGTCGGGGTCGCGCTCGGCTATCACCAGGTAGCGCTGGGTGTTTTGGGTGTAGGGGTGGCAGGTCGTCAGGGTAAGCAGGTCGCGGCCGGGCTGTATCAGCACGGCGTTTATGTCGTCCGGCTGTATAATTTTCAGCTCGCACACGCGGTAAACCAGCGTGTCCCACGGCGTTGTCAGGGTAATTTTATCGCCGATTTGTATCTGCTGCACGTTGCGCAGCATTTCCGCACCGTAATAGCCGCGGTGGGCGGCAATGACGGTGTTGGTGTTTTCGCCGCCCAGCGGCATGGAGGTCTGCCCCAGCAGCGCGCCGCCGCGGGCCATGTTGGCCGCGTTGGCCCCCAGATAAACAGGCAGTTCCAAGTCCAGACGCGGTATCCACAGCGCGGCGATAACGTCGTCGGGCAAGCCGCAGCCCGTCAGGTCAAAGGCGGGGGTCTCGTAGGCAAAGGGGTCTTTCAGGCCGCTTTGGCCTTGGGCAAAAAGCTGTTGGTTGTAGGCCAGAAACGCGTCGTACAGTTCGGGGTAGGCGCGCGCGGGTTCGGCGGCGGAGGTTTCGGGCGCGGCGGGGGCGGCAGCTTCGGCGGCCTGCACAAATTTTTGCACGGTTTTTGTGCTTTTCTGCTCCGTCAGATATCGGCTGACCGTGGGCTGCAGCATCAGCCCAACGCCCAGCAAAATTGCCAGCCATGCAAAAATTTGCAGAAACAGGCGTTTCATCAGTCTTCCTCCTCACGCTTTTTGCAGCGGTGCAACAGCAGCAGCAACAGCAGCGCCTCGCCGCCGATAACCACACTGCCCGTCACGCTGATCCACGGCCAGGCGTCCACAATGCGCTTTACCACGTTGCCGGTATTCAGCTGTTGGTACTGCACGGTCTGCGGCGTGTCGGGCTGCTCATCCTCTCCGGTATACGGCACACGGGCGCCGCGCACAAGCATACGGTGGGTGTTAATGGCATAGGGTGTGCAGGTGACCAGCGTGCAGTAGTCCCCGCCGGGGATAATTTCCAAATCCTCGGTGTTTTCCGGCTCCACGACCTTGACCTGGTCCACCTGATACGCCAGCACCTCGTCCATGATGTGGAGGTAAAAACGGTCGCCCTCGCCCAGCTTGTCCAGGTCGGTAAACAGTACCGCCTCGGCCATACCGCGATGCCCCGTCAGCACACTGTGGGTGCCCGCGCCGCCCAGCGGATAGCTGGAGCCTTCCAGATGTCCGACGCCCTTTACCAGCACATCGTCGCTTGTGCCCTCATAAATGGGCAGGTTTACGTCAATTTTGGGTATGGTAATGTAGCCAAGGCTCTCGCCCACGTCCAGCATGTCCACATAGCTTGTGCCGATGTCGTCCGCTTCGCCCGCCGCGTCGCGGTCGATGGCATTGTTCAGCTGTTGGTTGTAGCGGCGCGTAGCCTCCTTGGCGGCGTCGATTTTCTCGGCGTCCATCGACTGCACGTTGTCGTTGTAGCTTTCAATGACCGAGCTTGCGTGGCGCTGTGCCACCGCGTTGCTGACAACGGGGTACATGGCCACGCCGATGCCGGAGACGATCATCAGTGCAGCAAAGCCAAGTTTTAATTTGACGGTGGTTTCCATTGCAAAGAGCCTTTCTGTAAAGGGTTGACGCACTGCCACAACCGCCCATAGGGGAAGAACCGTTTCCGGCCCTTCCCCTATGGATTACCCGTTTATTTTGCTGTGGGTGTTTGGATGGTGTGCATTACGCACGGTTGGATTTCTTTTTCAGGCTGAACAGAACGCCGACGCCCGCCAGAACCAGCAGCACACCGATACCGCTGAACAGCAGCGTACTGAAACCGCCGGTGACAGGCAGCGTAAAGCCCTTGCGGTTGACAACATTAACCGTGTGCACGCCGATGTTCTGTTCATCGCCACCGGTAAAGGTTGTTGTCTTGGTAATCGTGCCGTCAGCGTCTTTTGTAAACGTCGTGGTTTCCTTAATGTTCAAGGTAACTTTGACAGGAGATTTCAGCAGGTTATAACCCTCGGCGGTCTTCGTTTCAACCAGGTAGTAGTCGCCATTGGCCAGACCGCCCTGCTCCAAATAACCGTCTTTACCACTTACTAACTTTTCTTTGTTGATCTGGGTCCATTTCTTGCTGGCATCCAAGCCCAATGCCCTTGCGGCATCATCCTTTACGGTACCGTTCGCATCTTCTTTGTACAGGTCAAACTCGACGCCTGACAGTCCTTTTTGGGTATCATCGGCAGTTTTATGCACCTTTACTTTGAAGGTGTAAACAACAGCTTCGTCTTTCGTTTCTTTCTTGTCTTCTTCTGTCGGGTTGCCCTTGAGGTCTACACCGATTTTGTTGGTGTAGACGAGAGAAGCAGAGTTTGTGTTGCCCGTCGTAGTCTGGTCTGCCGTATCCTGTAAAGTTGCAGTATACTTGATAATGATGTCTTTTCCGGTATAATCAGTCATATTAGCAGGGATAAAGGTAATGGTAAAGCCGTCGCCACTATTCACAACAGTATATGCCGCTTCCTCCACAGCGGTGTTTTCACACTGAACGCTGAAGTCGCTCGTCTTGCCGTCAAACTTCAGGTTGGTCGGCCTATCGGTAACGGTAAAGGTCGTCAGTTTCGCAATGTTCCACGGTACAGTTACCTTAATTTGGTACGGAACATGGTCACCGACGCTGTAATCCGTACTCTTCGTGAGTGCATCGTTTTTATCTATCTTTTTTTCAATAGCAGCGCCTTCATTGATAACAGGAATTTCGATTGCTGGCGCAGCATTTTCGCCGTTGTACTGGATTTCGCCCTTCTTGGTTACCTCAAATGCAATGGGCTTCTTATCGATGATGTAGGGGGTATTTCCTTCAATGGACTGCTCGATAAAACGGTATTTACCCTGAGACAGACCACTTACAGAAACAATGCCCTCTTCATTTGTTTTCAGATCAAATTTGGTATTGTCCGACTCGCTCTCTGTTACGGGCTTCCATGTTTTATCGGTGTCACTGAACTTTTCCAAAGTAAAAGTTACACCTTTGAGTGGGCTTTCGGCACCGTTGCCAACACGAGCTGTTTTATGAATCTTCACTTCGCCATAAGTCGTGCCGTTTTTGGGATAAACGTGGATATCGTACAACCACTCGTTGAGGTTGCTTGCCTTCGTCATAGGAACCGAAACAAGAAACGGCTTCACAGGGCTTGTAACCTTATCGGGGGTAACCGTCTCAACCACAACATACAAGCCGAGGGCAAGGGAATCGAAAGTCGTAAGGCCGTTTGCGTCAGTCGTTTGTGTTTTAAGAGCAGTGGAATAAGACTCGTCAGCTTTGATTGCATCTCCGGTATCGTTCAGGTAGTCCTCAACCTTAACCGAGGTGGCGTTACTTAAACCGTCGTAATAAGCCTGAAGCTGGGTACGATTCATAACCTGATAAATGCTGAATGTAGCACCTTCCAATGGTCTGGCGGTATCAGTAGGAACATTTTTCTCATCTGTATTTTCGCCGGTGCTTTCCTTTGCGTCATTTCCATTATATTCATATTTATGAATCGTAATAGAGCCAGAGTTCTGTGTCCAAACATCCGTCGTCGTCGTGTCGTCTGCCGCCATGGCGGGCATGGCGCAGAGGCTTAGGGTCAAGGCGGCGCTGAGGACTGCGGTAAATAAACGTTTCAGTTTCATTTTGATGCATACCTCTTTTTTCTATGTTGGTTTGTGTAGAGGGGTGGGGGTCAGGAACGTCTGCCCCCTTTTTTATTGTATCGGAACACCAGCACCAGCAGCACAGCCACCAGTGCGGGCAAACCTATCAGCAGCCACAGGCTGGGTGCGTCCGCGCCCGTGTGCGGCAGGGTAAAGCCCTTGCGGTTGTAAATGGTCAGGGCAATGTTGTACACGCGGCTGGCGGGATCTTGGGTTACCTCGTCATAATCCGTGCCGTTGAGTTTGCACTTCCCGTCCGTTGTCAGCGTAAACTCGATGGCTTCGCTCAGCAGGGTGTAGCCCTCGGCGGTTTTGGTTTCGGTCAGGCGGTAGCTGCCGGGGGATAGGTCTGCAAAGGTAAGTTGACCTGTTCCCGCGCTTGCGCTGCCCGTCACGCCTGTGCCGATTGTTACAAACGTGGTGTTGTCATCGTTCAGCTTTTCCAGCTTGAACTCCACACCGCCCAGCAGGGGAGTGGTTGTACCGTCTATGCCCATTTTGGTAAGGTTCAGGGCAAATTTCGGGTTGGTGCGCTGGTTGGTCAGGGTGATTTTGCCGGCTGTGCTGTCGGTTTTTTGCGATGCGGTGTAGGTGTATGCGCCAATCGTAACCGTACCGTCTGCCTTATACTTGCCGTCTTTGCTTGCGCACTCCGCCACGCGGTACACATAGGGGGTGTTGCCGTCGTTGACATCCGTCTTGTCCAGACGTTTAAACGTGTGCGTCCACGTTTTGGACATATAGTCGTATTTTAGCTCGACAGCGTCCATAGACGGCACGTCTTGCCACGCGCCGGTTGTGTCATTCACATGGCGGCGCTCCAGCTTGACCCAAATCGCATCCGGCAGTTTATCGGTCAGCTTGTTGCCGTCTGCATCCTGCCACTGCTTTTCCATCTCAATATCCATCAATTGGTGTGCCGTGTTGGTAAAGGTGGCGGTGACGGTTGTCTTATCGCTGGTAACCGTGCCGCGCACGCCGTTGTCCACATCGTACTTTGCGTCAGTGGCGTCGCAGATTACGCTTTTCAGGCTGCTGTCAGCGGCGGGCGTTTCAACTACCCGGAAGCGTGTGCCAATGGGGATGCCAGTAATTTCCCAGCTTCCGCCAACTGGAATGGTATTGGTCATTTGTGGTACGCTGTCCGCGCTGCCCAAGCCGATACCGCCAACGTTGCTGAAGGTGACGGTAAACGTGTAGCTGCCTGTCAGCGCCGTTGTTTCGTCGTTCGGCTGTTCCTTTTTAATTACCAGCGTACCGACCTTGACGGTGTTAATGAACTTGACCTTCAATTCGGGGAATTCTTCTTCCGGCGCGGCGTAACTGCGGAACACCAGCGTATTTGCGTCTGGCTTGCTGCCGTTGTAGTTGCTGCCTGTTGATGGTGTGTCCGCCGTTTCGGTTCTGCCGTCCTCCGGCTTTGTGCCGCCGCCTTGCAGCGGGGTGGTGGTTGTGCCGCTTACAGACGGACTTGTCCCCGCTGCGCTGACCAACGTCCCGTTCTCGTACACTTCCCAGCGGGTGTCGTACAAGGCAGTGTTTTCCGTCTCTTGCAGCGAGATATAACTGCCACGGCGGAACTGGTCCGTAAAGGTCACGGTTTCGCCGTCTTGCAAATCAAACGTGCCATCGGTGTCCACCGCCTGCGTGCCGCTGCCCGCTACGCTGGACGTAAATATCGCGCCGCTGGCGGGCATCAAGGTATTGCTTTCCGCCGAGTCATAGTCCGGGATATCCGCTTGCTCTACCGAGAAGCCCACCGTGGTGTTTGCCACGGGCTTGGCGGTAAAAACAAAATTGCGGAAGTAAACCTCGCGCTCGTAGTCATCGCCAATGCGGATTTTTTTGATGTTTTTCAGGTCAAAGCCATCGTCCTGTGGCATTTTGCTCAGCTGCAGCTTGACCGTGACCCATTGGTTGTTTTGCATCACAACGCTGCCGCTGAGCATGGTGTTCAGATAGGACTTTTGGCCGTTAGTCAAATCGCAGCCCATCTGGTTGTCCCTGTCGTCCTCCAAGGTCAGATACAGGTAGTTGGTGGACAGAACGCCGTCACCCGGGTTGCCCACGGCGTAAACGTCAAAGGACAAATAGTCGCGGTTTTCGATGTTGAGCGGTTTTTCCAGCGTCATAGTGCCGTAGCGCAGGTCGCGGTGTTTGCTGTTTTTATCATACCCTTGGGCGTACCATTTTACGGTTTGACCAGTGTATGTTCCGCTTGTGTCGGGCGGATTATCGTCTTTTTCCATGGTTGTACTGTCAGTATCACTGCTGCTAGCGGTGAAATTGCTGTCGACTTTCACGGGTTTGGGGGTGCTGTCATCAATTGTTTTCGGGCCGTAATGCGTAGCCAAGTTTTGCAGGGTAAAGGTAAAGAGCTTTTGATTTTGGAATAAAGACTTGAACGCGGTGTTTACCTTGCTGAGATCGACCTGCTTTTCAACCTGCAATTTGTTATTGTCGGGGAAGTTGAACGCCACCGCCATGTTGGACTCCCACATACCGCGCTCCATATAGAACATAGTCAGGGTGTGGGTGGTGCGGTCTTTGTCTAATTGGATGGCTTTGCCTGTCGTCTTGGTGAACGTGACAGGGGTCTGGTTGAAGCAGACGGTTTTGGTGGTATCAGTCTTGTAGACCATGGTATCATTTGAGTCGGTGTTCTTGTTGGAGCTGACGTAGGGGGTTACGGTGTTGTTTGCGCCAAATTCCAGCAGACCGGACGCTTTACCGTGCGCGCCGCCGACATCCAGCATCAACTCGCCGTCAATGTAGACCCACACGTCATCGTCGCCGGAGAAGAAAAACTTGATAGGAACTTCAATGTTCCTGCCGCTGGTGTCTTTTCCTACAACAACCTTGCCGTCCTCTGTAAGCGTAAAGTCAAATTGCAGCTTGGCGCCAAAGCCGTAGTTGTATTGGGATGCCCCGACTGTACTGACTGTTTGGTTAAACGGGAAAAAGCCGTAGGTGCCATTGGTATTGTTTGGTGACGAAATGTTTTGTGATTTGCTGTCCGTGGTGGGGTTGCCGTCACCACCTTTGGGGGATTCCAGATAATACTTGCCGTCGGTTTGGTTCTGCTTCAAATACAGAGAGCTTTTGCTGCTGTCATAGTACCAATATTCGGCTTTGCTCTCCGGGTCGTTATCGTCCGGACTGTCCGGATTTTGCGCAAAAACGGCTTTTTGCTTGAGCGGGAAGGAAACATCCTCGTACACCTTGCCCAGCACGGTGTTAAAGGCGTTTTTGCCTTGCAGGAAGTCTTTGTCAAAGTGCGGGTCAACCGACGCATTTGTGTTGGAATTCTTGGTTCTTAACAGCGGCAGACCGTTTGCCGTACCGTCAGAGGTCTTGCTTTCCACAAGGCCCTGGAAGGTGCGATTGTAATCGGAGCTTCCATTACCATTATCATCCAAGGCCGAGTTATTCACGGCCATAAAGATATTGTAGTTGGAACTACCCTCAGCGCCCCAGCCGTATAGACCCATACCGGCGGCAACGGTTGCAAAGGGGTCGCCCCAGCCTGACTTTTGGAAATGCCCGGTATAAAGCGGGTATTTTACATTGCCGTTTGCAGTGTAAGCGCTGCTTAATGCGCGGTTGAACTGCTCAAAAGTGACGTACCCGCGCTGGGAAGATGTGGTCACCCACGAGTAAGTGTCGCGGTTCAAGCCATTCAGCTCGTAGTCGGTGTAGTAATCGTACAGGGTGCTGGTGATATACTTTGTATCCTTTTGTTGGGTAAAAGTGCCGCTGTTATCAATGTCCACAACGGTGGTATTTTTGCCGCTTTCGGCATCGCGGACAGAGGCTTTCTCGCCCCAGTAGCCGTCACGGTTGACACCTTCGCCGCCCGTGTAGGCCGACGGGTCGCCGTCGTCGGCAAAGAAGCAGGGTTCTTGCAGGGCTGGGGGGATTTCTGCCGTGCTGTACTTTCTGGTCTTGTTGTCTTTTGCGGGGGCGTTTTGGTTATCCGTTGCGGAGAATTGCACCGCGGTGTAAGTTTTTCCATCGCCGGGAATCTCGCAAGACCACAGCTTGCGGTCGGGAGTGGTGGGGTCGGCTGTTACCAACGTCATCTCCTTCGAAGTGACATGGTTCTCTGAATCCGTCAGGAAGCAGTACATGGTTTCGCCGTCGCCCATGGCGGACTGCTGTAAACCTTCGCCCTCATAACTGTACGCGGACAGCGTGGCGTCAAAGTAAATTTTTTTGCCCGCGGTAAGCAAATCACCGCCGGCGCTTGCCCAGGTGCTTGTGGTATCGTTGTAGACATAGCAATTTGCCGCAGTTAAGTCCAGTTTCTGGGCGTCCGCGTAGTGGGATGTGGTGAAGTCTGTGGTGAAATCATACAGGGCGCTTTGGCCATTGTTCCAAGTAAACTGCACAAACCGCGACTGATTGTTGGGGATCCGGATCTGCTGCGCGGCAAGTTTGCCCGCATCCACCGTGCCGATCGTTTGGCTGTCGGTTGGTGCCGGGGCGCCGTTTACCAGCTTGTAAAATGTTGCGGTTACGTTGGTAAGTGGAGCGCCGCTTGCATTTTTGAAGTAAAGCGGTGTGCCTTTGTAATAGTACTCCACGCGCGTCCATTGGGCGGGGTTGTAGGGTTGATTCTGGTTGAAATGTGTGCTCTGCTGATCATTGTTAGTAATGCCTACACTGACAAGCTTTTTGCCGGCAAGCAAATCAATCGCTGTCAGCTTGTCAGTATTGCTAACATTGTCATTGCCAAAGGCGTTGATTTCTTCTTTCCAACTATTGCCTTCCATATACTGGAAGATAATTCGATAAAACCCGCCCGCCGGATAGTCCGCCGAATTCAGCGTAACGCTGAAGATTTTGTGTTGTTTCCCATCTTGGTCGGTTACTGTCTCTCCGGTATCCGCCATGACCTTGTCTATGTAGGCGTTCGTTTTGCTATCGGTGCACGCATGGAAATGAATGGTGCATTTTCCGCCAAGTTTGGAATCGTATCTGCCGTCATCCTCAAAATAAATGGTTGTCGTAGCCGGGATAAAGCCCGTCGATACACTCGTGTCCGCTATCGTATCAGGTGTGTTCGCGTCATCGTTGTCAGGCGAATCATCCGCAGGTATAGTATCTTCTTCGTTGGGGTTGTCCCCGTCAGCAAAAAGAACATCTTGCTCTGTGTTGGTTTTTGCCGCCGTGGTTTCCTCTGCGTTGATGGCATGGTTTGGCGCGGCAGCCGTATCGGAAGTGTCCGCAGGGGTTTTGTTCGTCAAGGCTGGGTCGGCAGGGGCGGTGTCCGTATCGGCGGCGGGAGTCTGATTTTCTGCCGCTTTCTGGGTTTTGCCGTCATTGTTCGGAACCGCTGCTGTATTATTTACCGTGTCTCCCGTTTCTGTTCCCGGCTCGTTCGCAGTGGGCGGGGTATCTCCTTCATCCGGAATCGTTTCCAAGTCGGATACAATAGGTTCTTGCGCAGGCTCTACACCCTCGCTTGACGTGTTTGCGGAAGGAATGGTCGGAATCGTTTCCGAACCTGCGTCAAAAAATAAAGCCCCATCCTCAGCTGCATAAACCGGCAGAGCCATACCGACCAGCAGGCACAGGGCGACAAGCAGTGCCGCCGCACGGTGCAGGATAGAAAATGCCTTCGTCATTTGCTTCGACTCCTTTTCTATATATGTGTGTTCTCACGATATATCGGGGGAACGCGCGCCATTCGGCGCGATTTTATGCGCTGCGCACATCTGGCCCGGAAACGGACTTTTTCCACAAGCTGAGCTGTATTTACAGTCTTTTTTGAGAATATAATCCGATGTGCAAACATTTGCGCTTGCGTCGGGAAAAGTAAGACACGGTATGTTTGTTGTGTGCCTTTTTATTTATAAGGAACAGTATAATACTTTGGGATGAAAATTTCAATACGGCTACATTCAAGCAAGTGATTTTTTGGCAGATTGCAAAATTTTGACTTGTCGAATTCGTCACAATGACAAGCGCTTTCGGCAACTATTATACACACCGCCCAGCACTTGTTAGAGTTTTGCTGATGTTTTTGCGCAACTGTTGCGCAAAAATCGCCGCAAAAAAAGCGTAAACACAACACAAATTCAACGGGAATGTCCGTGAATTTGGTCGTGTGTGCTTGCGGTTTTATCCTTATCCGGAGCCCAAAAGGGCAGGGGGTCAGCTTATGCGGCACACCAATGTTCAAGCTGAAGATGGAATCTTATATCTTCCCTGAGTATGCAGACTGTCAAAAAACTCTTGTAGGGGCGAGCATTGCTCGCCCGTGCCCGTTTGCCTGTGAAAAAAACTTACCCGGAAAAGGCGTTGCTGCGCCAAGTTGGCGGGCGACCAATGGTCGCCCCTAGGGCAATACCGCATAATTCTAAGTGCCGATACGGCGAGCGAGGTGCGGCAGCTGCTAAGCCAAAAGCGCAGATAATACTTTGTGTATTATCGAGCATTTTGGCAACGCAGATGCCGTGCCGCAGCCGCCGGAGCGGTGCTTAAGCCGTAAGGCGGGAATTATGCGGTGTTGCCCTAGATATTCAATAGACCACGAATGTGATTTTTTGACACGCCGGAGTATGAGCAGGAGCTGACAAGCAAGTTGCGGTGGCCGCATGAAAAGGCGCACGGCAAACACACCCGGGCAAGGACTGCGCTTGCCGGGAACAGCATGTGAGAGGTGCCCCTTGCGCTATAGGACACCCGGCAAAAGGGCGCACCTCGCCCCTGGTCGGAGCCTTTGGGGGCGGAAGGCTTTACCCGCCAATGGCATCCTCGACCACGTCCAGCAGGTGGCAGGGGTCGAGCTGGGCGGCGGTGCAGCGGCGTGCGAGGGCCTCGACGAGGGCGCGGTCCAACGATACGTCGGAGATAAACTGTACGACCTGCTGGCAGCCGCGGAGGTCCCGCGCGGCCAGAATGCCGTAGGTAGTGTAGGGCCCGAGCTCGGGCGCGGAGAGCTTTTGACAGACAACGCGATAGGTATACACGATTTTCACCCACTCCTGCTATGCTACATAACAAAATATATTGACAAAAAATGGTAACCAGAGTAAAATTGTGGTAGTGTTAGTGTACTTATAGATGCCGCCCTTCACAATATAGCATATCCCGGTGTGCAAAGTACACAACCAGTGCCGGAAATTTTGGCGGCGCATTTTGCACCGCCGCTTTGCTGTTTTTCCGGCGGTGAATCGCGTTTTGAGGGGAGAGAAGATGTTATGTCCGCATATCGATGCCGTGTGGCAGAAGCAATGACCGCTGCGAGGGAGGCAGCGGGTGTTTCACAGCGGGAACTGGCAGACCGCCTGGGCCGGGATAAGCGCACGATCCAGAAATGGGAAAAGGGCGAGATGAAGATCGCGCTTGAGGATTTTCTGGCCGTCTTTGATGCACTAAAAGTGCAGGTGGAGCCGTACTCCAAATGGATTCGGCACCCAGAGCTTTTCCCCAATGGACTGTCGGACATCCTGCAATACTCCACCGATAAAAAGCGCATGGCACTGGGGGATTTCTACAGCCGCCAGGCGTCGCCCATGGAGGTCGAGCAGGAATATTACTTTCTGTTTGCTGACCACGGCAGCGACTACCACGGCATGTACCAGCAGTGGATGGCCAACCTGCTGACACCGCTGCGGGATCGCCGCCGCATCTGTGCCCAGGTTATTGAGAATTATAACGAGGCCCTTGCCACCGGGACCATCACCGACCCGGACGCGCCCCAGCCCAACATGGAGGTCCTGCAGGCCTGCTATGAGGCCAGCGCCCAGAGCATCCAGAACGGCGCCAACGGCTACACGATGCTGAGCCTTGATTTGAACCGCTGACAAAAGCATAAACCCGCCGCCCCCTGCGTACACTCTGCGCAGGGGGCTTTGTTATGGCTGCACTTGTACAAAGGATTCGGGCGCGGGCGGCATCGCTGCCGACATTCGACATACCATTTCTGCTGATCTTGCTGCTGTTGTTGAGCTACGGGCTCATCATGCTGTTCTCCGCGGGGTACGCGGTGGCGCTCTACCGCCGCGGCGACGCCTACACCTACATCCGCCCGCAGCTGCTGTTTGCGGCGCTGGGCGTGCTGGCTATGTACGCGGCCAGCCTGGTGGACTACCACGTCTGGCACAGGCTGGCCTGGCCGATGCTGGGGATCTCGCTGCTTTTGCTTGCCATCGTGCTTTTCATGCCGGAGTACAACGGCTGCAAGCGGTGGATCGTGCTGCCGGGGCTGGGCACGCTGCAGCCCAGTGAAATCGCAAAATTCTCGATTGTGCTGGTGTTCTCGCATATCATCTCACTGAATCACGACAGGATGAAGTCGTTTTCCACAGGCGTTGTGCCGTTCGCGTTGATTCTGGGGGTCGTCACGGTGCTTATGCTGCTGGAGCCGCATCTGTCCGGCACGCTGCTGATCCTGTCCATCGGCGCGGTGCTGATGTTTGTGGGCGGCACGGGGCTGCACTGGTTCGGGCTGGCCGGGGGGCTGGGCGCGGCGGCCATTGCGGCGGCGGTCATTGCGCTGCCGGAGCTGGTGCCCTACGCCACGGACCGGCTCGCGTCGTGGCGCGACCCCTTTGCCGACCCGCTGGGCGAAGGTCACCAGACGATCCAGAGCCTCTACGCCATCGCGTCGGGCGGACTGGCCGGGCTGGGGCTGGGCAACAGCCGACAGAAATATCTGTACGTGCCGGAGCCGCAGAACGACTTTATTTTTTCGATTTTGTGTGAGGAGCTTGGTTTTATCGGGGCGGCGCTGGTCGTGGCGCTGTTTTTGCTGCTGCTCTTGCGCGGCATGTCGATTGCGGTGCGCGCGCGGGATAAGTTCGGCGCACTGCTCGTCGTCGGGTTCGTCGTGCAGGTCACGCTGCAGGCGATTCTGAACATGGCCGTTGTGACGAACACGATCCCGAACACCGGCATCAGCCTGCCGTTTTTCTCGTCGGGCGGCACCAGCTTATTGATGCTGCTGGGGGAGATGGGCATCGTGCTGTCGGTGTCCAGGCAGACGGATATGGTGTAGGAAACATTCCCTTGGCCCCCTCGCAGAGGGAGGCAAGGACGTCCTAAGGCAATACCGCACAATTCCCGCCTAACGGCTTAAGCACCGCTCCGGCGGCTGCGGCACGGCATCTGCGTTGCCAAAATGCTCGATAAGACATCCAGTATTATCTGCGCTTTTGGCTTAGCAGCTGCCGCACCTCGCTCGCCGTATCGGCACTTAGAATTATGCGGTATTGCCCCAACATTTGTTCAACCTTTTTTCACACTCCCACCGTTGCAACGGCGGGAGTTTTGTTTTATAATTAAACTGTATTTTTGTGTGAAAGGGGTGCCGCATGGCAAAACCAAAAAACCAAAAACCACCCTTTGCCCTGCGGGCGCTGGCGGCGTTCGCCGTGACGCTGGCAGCGCTTTTCGTGCTGCTGCTGGCGGCCTACGCCCTGCCCGGGGAGCCGGTGCGGGACCATGTCTACGACTCAGCGGTGAAAATCGCCGGTGAGGGGCTGTACCCGGAATATCTGAACTTTAAGCTGTTCCAGATGGACAACTACACCGACACGATCATGCTGACCGAGGCCGCGTCCGCCGACGAGGCCCCGCCGCTGACCGCCATGATGACGAATACGGCCTACAACGTCGATAACTTTGAGACGCTGGCCGATGACCTGCAATGGTACATAGAAAGAAACTGGGCCACGGGCGCACAGCGCACCGACGCGCCCGCGCTTGTGCCGTTCTCCTACGCGCGGTACTGGCACGGCTACCTGATCTGGCTGCGCCCGCTGCTGCTGGTCACCGACATCACCGGCGTGCGCGTGGTGCAGTATCTGGTGCTGGCGGCGCTGTTTGCCGCGGTGGCGGTGCTGCTGCGCCGCCGCTGCGGGCTGCGGGCCGCGGTGTGGTTCGCGGTCAGTCAGCTGCTGGTCACGGCGTTCTGGGCACCGCATCAGGTACAGTTTTTCACCTGCTTTGCCGTTGCCTACGCGGGCTGCGTCTGGGTGCTGGCCAAGCCCCGCCGCAGCGATGATGTCTGCCTGGCACTGCTGGTTCTTGGCGTTGTGACGTCGTTCTGCGACTTGCTCGTCACGCCGGTCCTGACCCTTGGCCTGCCGCTTGTCTGCTGGCTGCTTGAGCCGCAGCAGCGTCTGCGGGCCGGCACAAGGCAGTGCGGCATCGTTGTGGGCGGCAGCCTGACGTGGGGCGTCGGCTACCTGCTCTGCTGGGCATCCAAATGGGTGCTGGCCGGGCTTGTCACCGGGCAGAACGTCATTGCCGACGCGCTGCATCAGGTGGGCGTGCGCACTGCCGCCGACAGCTGGCACGGCATGGAATTGACCTGGCGTAATATTTTACATTTTGTATACACGACACTGGCGGGCAAACAACTGTTCTGGCCGCTGGTGCTGGCTGTCGTTCTGCTTCTGGCGCTGTTTGCGGCCAGCATCCGGGACAAGCAGCAGTTCGCACGCGCACTGCCGCTGGGGCTCTGCGCGCTGATGACCCCGGCGTGGTTCATCGTGCTGCGCACCCACAGCATCCAGCACGGCTGGTTCACCTGGCGCGCACTGGGACTGACCGTCTTTGCAGGGCTGGCGTTTTTGTATTATTGCTGTGATGTGCGGCAAATCGCCAAACGCTTAAAACGCACGTAATATATCAGCCTGTCGAAAAAGGTGTGCTCACCCCTTGGCCCCCTCGCAGAGGGAGGTTTTTCGACACGCTGAATATATGTAGGGGCGGCCATTGCCCCCTACACAACAGGATTATAGGTAAGGCAACAACAGGGGAAAGTAAAAATATGAACGAACTGAAAACGAAAACCGAAAAAACAACCGATGGAGCGCTAAAAAGGAACCCGTGGCGGCGTCTGCCCAAGGGTGGCAAAATCGCGGTCATTGTTGTCGGCATTCTGGCCGTGCTGGCTGTGCTGGCGGCCCTTTACGTCAACGGCAAGCTCGACCTGCTGCGCTATGATGACGGCAGCGTCAGCGAGATGGGTGAGATCGGCGCGGACGAGGACCAGGACCTGGACGGAACCGGCCTGACCCACACCGAAAGCGAGATGACAATGCCCGAGGGCAGCCCGTTCTCTGACGACAACGTGCTGAACATCCTGCTCATCGGCACCGACGAGCGCACCGAGGCCGTCAACGACGCCGATGCCTTCACCCACCTGAACCAGCTCGACGGCACGGAGGACACCACCGAGTTCAGCGACGACGCGCGCTCCGACAGCATGATCCTGGTCTCGCTCGACATCAAGGATCACGTCATCCGGCTGGTCTCCATCGAGCGCGGCACCGGCGTGCCGATCCTGCTGGACGGCTATGAGGGCCAGTACGACTGGATCACCCACACTTTCCGCTACGGCGGCGCAAAGCTGACAATGAAAACCATCGAGGACTGCTTCAACGTGCAGGTAGACCACTACGTCCGCGTCAACTTCAACTCCTTCGTCCAGATCGTGGACGCCGTCGGCGGCGTAGACCTTGATATTACTGAGATGGAGGCCAAGGCCCTGAACTGGGAGGTCCCCTCCAACTCGATGCTGATCGTCAACCACGTTGACCCGGGCCCCAACCATTTTGACGGCTACACGGCGCTGCAATACGCCCGTCTGCGCAAGATTGACAACGACTGGAAGCGCGTCGAGCGCCAGCGCACCGTCATTAAGGCCGTGCTGGATCAGGTGCAGAACGCCAGCGTCATGGAGCTGGACGACCTGCTCAACACCATTCTGCCGCTGATCCAGACGAACTTTACCAAGTCCGAGATCGCCGCGCTGCTCGTGCAGCTGCCGGGCTTTTTGGGCTGCGATGTGCAGCAGATGTCCATGCCGCTGCAGGGCACCTACGGCATCCGCACGGGCATGGATGACCGCCTGATGTACGACCCCGACTGGGTCGTGAATATTAAGGCATTGCAGGACTTTTTGTACAATGATAAGACCGCCGAGGAGGTCATTGCCGCCACGCCGGAGACCGCTGCCGCCGAGGCCGCGGGCGAGCTGGTCATTGCGACCCGCGAGAGCGCCGACGTGACCAACCCCGTGGAGGAGTACAATAGTAAGTATCTGCACCGCATTGATATGACTTATGCGCTCGATGCGTCGGACTTCGGCAGCGACGAGTACCGCGTCTTTGTGGCCGACACCGACAACCTGCGCGGCAATGAGCTGCGCGGTGCGCTGATCGACAAGCTGTACAGCGCGGGCGTGCGGGTCGTGGCCGTGCCGGACGGTGCCGCCGCGGGCGTGCTGCTGGACAACTATCTGCAGACCGGCAATACCGGGAGCCTGGACAGCTACCTGTCCGTGCTGCCCGCCGACCGGCGCGACAGCGCCCGCACCCTGTGGGAGCACGTCCGCACGCGCTACCCCGGTGTTTTCCACGCCGCGGGTCTGGGGGCAGATGCCCGCAGTGCGACAGTGGGCAAAGCGCTGACCGTGCTGGCCAATGCGAGCTACAACACGCCCGAGACAGAGATCGCCGAGGCTGTGCAGGTCATGCGCAGCGGCACGACCAGCAATGCCGTCTACTGGTTCAAGACGGCGATGGCCAAATATCCGCGCCAGATGGAGCGGTTCTTCGGCAGCAGTTACGCCGCCGTGTCCCGCCTGTACTACGCCATGCAGGGCACGCTGAACATCGCGGACGACAGTGAGCTGCCGACCTACGACGCGAAGCAGCTGCTGAAAACCTATAAGAAGGACGGCATCCTGATCTTTACCGACGAGGCCAGCGCCCTGATGACCGAGGGCAGCATGGCGTCCGAGCTGCAGGCGCAGCTGGATAAGCAGAAATACGGCGAGGACGAGGACCCGCAGCGCGTCTGCGCCATTGGCGCAGTCTACGGCACCTGGAGCAACGCCGGCAGCTTCACGCCCGACGATACCGAGACCGCCTGGGACGCCGACAGCCTGACCGAGTACCTGGGCAGCGATGCCCTGCGCGGAAAAGATATGCTGCTGGCGCTGGACGGCGAGGACAGCCCCTACCTGACGGAGAACTGCCTGCTGAAGGACACCGACACCCCCGTGGCCGAACAGGTGCAAAAACTGTTTGTGCTGGATAAAAACAACATGGCGTCGCCGGAATCCGCAGAATCTGAATAAAATTTGAAATTGGGTGTTGACAATCACGCCCGTGTGTGGTATAAATGCTTTAAACCAATGAAGCGAAAGTAAAGCACACAGCGCAGTTACAGAGAGTCCCCGATGCTGGGAAGGGGATACAGAGCGGGTCTGCACAATGGTTCGCGGAGGGCACGGGGAAACGGGCATGGCCCGCAGTATCCGTTGACGGGCAGCTCCCGTTACAGAGCAGGGGAATGTTGGTTCCCTACAGAGTGGCCGTGATTGTATAGTAAGCACGGCAAGCAAGGTGGCACCACAGATTTGTTTTATCTGCCCTTGCACAGGAGAAGTTCTGTGCAAGGGCAGTTTTGTTTTTGACAATGGGGGAGAGGGAACATGAACCTGATGAAAGAACGATGGCAAGCCTGAATTTGTAAAACTGGATGGCCCGGGAACGCACCGGGCACTATAGGGGCAATGAACGCCCCTACAAACCTGACATTCACTACAATTTACAAATTAAGGAGAATTTACCATGAAAAAGTTTGTTGCTGTTCTGTCCGCCGCCGCCATGATGACCAGCCTGGCCGCCTGCGGCTACACCGCCGATACCGCCAACACTGCCGCATCTTCCGCCGAGACCACCGCGTCCGCTGCCGAGAGCACCGCGGACACCGCCGCCGCTGACAGCTACAAGGTCGCCATTGTCCAGCAGCTCGACCACGCCAGCCTCGACGAGATCCGCGTGGCTATTGAGAAAGAGCTGGACGCCAAGGCCGCCGAGAAGGGCATCACGATCGAGTACAAGGACTTCAACGGCCAGAACGACGCCACAACGCTGAACCAGATCGGCACACAGGTCGTCGCCGACGGCTATGACGCCATCATTCCCATCGCGACGCTGGCCGCCCAGTGCATGACCACCGCCGCCGAGTCCACCAAGACCCCGGTCATCTACGCGGCCATCTCCGACCCCGCCGCCGCAGACCTGACCGACATTGACTATGTCACCGGCACGTCCGACGCGCTGAACACCCAGTCCATCATGGATATGATGTTCGCCGTTCAGCCCGACATCCAGACCGTCGGCCTGCTCTACTCCAACTCCGAGGCTAACTCCACGACCCCGATTGCCGAGGCCAAGGCGTATCTGGATGCCAAGGGCATTGCCTACGTCGAAAAGACCGGCAACACCAACGACGAGATCATGACCGCCGCGTCCAGCATGGTCGGCCAGGTCGATGCCGTCTTTACCCCGACGGACAACGTGGTCATGGCCGCTGCCGCTGCTGTCTCCGAGACGCTGACCAAGGGCGGCATCCCGTTCTACACCGGCGCGGACAGCTTCGTCACGGCAGGTGCGTTTGCAACCTGCGGCGTCAACTATACCGAGCTGGGCACCTACACCGCCGACATGGCGCTCGACATCCTCGAGACCGGCGTTGTCCCCGCGTACCACGTCATGGACGGCGGCATCATCACCGTCAACACCGAGACCGCCGCCGCCCTGGGCATCGACTACAGCGCCTTCAACGATCTGGCCGGTCAGGTGGTCGAGGTCACCACGGCGGAATAAAAAATCCCGGCCTCCTCTGGGAGGGGGCTCCGCCCGCAGGCGGTGGGGGAGAGAGCCTGGCCATCACCCGAAATATTTCGGGCGGTGGCAAGGTTCTCTCCCCCTGTCCTGCGGACATCCCCCTCGCAGAGGGGGACGAGTTTAATCAGAGAGGAAGTCACCCTATGTTTACCGTTGCCACCGTGCTGAATGCACTGGAGCTGGGCTTTATCTACGCGCTGGTCGCTATGGCGCTGTTTTTGAGCTTCCGCGTGCTGAACATCGCCGATATGACCACCGACGGTGCGTTCACGCTGGGCTGCGCCGTGTCGGCCACCGCCGCCGTGGCGGGCCACCCGTTCCTGGGGCTGCCGCTGGCCATGCTGGCCGGTGCGGCGGCGGGCTTTATCACCGCGTTTTTGCAGACAAAGCTCGCTGTGCCGTCGATTCTGGCGGGCATCATCACCAACACGGGGCTGTACACGGTCAACCTTGCGGTCATGGGCTTCTCCTCCAACGTGCCCATGCTGAAAACCAAAACGGTCTTTACCGCTGCACAGGGCGTTTTTGGTGAGAGCGCACCCTATAAGCTCATCGTGGCGGCGCTTGTCACCGTTGTGGTCTGCGCGCTGCTCATCGCGTTCCTCGGCACCCGGATGGGCCTGTCCGTCCGCGCTACCGGCGATAACCCGGACATGGTCCGTGCGTCGTCCATCAACACAGCCTTCACCATCACAGTGGGCCTCTGCATCGCCAACGCCATGACCGCGCTGTCCGGCGCGGTGCTGGCCCAGTACCAGCGCTCGGCGGACATCAACCTCGGCACCGGCATGGTCGTCATCGGCCTGGCCTCGCTCATCATCGGCGAGACGCTCTTTGGCCGCGGCGGCATGTGGGTCAAGGCTGTGGCCGCCGTCGCGGGCAGCGTCATCTACCGCTTCATTATTGCGCTGGCCCTGCGTGCCAACGTCCCGTCGGAGTGCCTGAAGCTGATCTCCGCCGTCATCGTCGCGCTGGCCATTGCAGCCCCGGCCCTCAAGGCCAAGGCAGATTTCCGCCGCCGCCGCACCAACGCCCAGAAGGGAGGTGCCCGCCATGCTTGATTTGAAAAACATCAGCAAAACGTTCAATCCGGGCACTGTCAATGAGAAGGTCGCCCTCGAAAACGTGAACCTGCATCTGGACGACGGCGACTTTGCGACGATTGTCGGCTCCAACGGCGCGGGCAAGTCCACGCTGTTCAATGCCATTGCGGGCGAGTTCATCGCCGACACCGGCACGATCACGCTGGACGGCAGGGACATCACCTTCCTGCCGGACTTCAAGCGCTCCAAGGCGATTGGCCGCATGTTCCAGGACCCGCTGCGCGGCACGGCCCCGCACATGACGATTGAGGAAAATCTGGCGCTGGCCTTCCTGCGCGCGTCGGGGCACACCTCGGCGTTCTCCCGCATCAACAAAAAGGACCGGGAGCTGTTTGCCGAAAAGCTCTCCGCGCTGGGTCTGGGGCTTGAGGACCGCATGAAGCAGCCCGTGGGGCTGCTGTCCGGCGGCCAGCGCCAGGCGCTGACCCTGCTGATGGCGACCCTCGTCACGCCGAAGCTGCTGCTGCTTGACGAGCACACGGCGGCGCTGGACCCCGGCACGGCGGACAAGGTGCTGGAGCTGACAAAAAAAATCGTGGCCGAAAACCACCTGACCTGCCTGATGATCACCCACAACATGCACGACGCGCTGACCCTGGGCAACCGCACGCTGATGATGGACCACGGTCATATTGTGCTGGACATCAGCGGCGAGGAGCGCGCCCACACCACCGTGGACGGCCTGCTGGACCGCTTCGCAGAGAACGTCGGCCACGCGCTGGACAATGACCGGATCTTGCTGAGCAAAGAGAAGTAAAAAAGAACCGCCCCGCACGAAAAAACGTGCAGGGCGGTTTTTTTGCAGGGAAAGGCTTCCCCCTCGGGGCTGCGCCCGCAGGCGCGTGTCGGAGCGCAACCGCCGAAGGCGGCTCTTGGCGCGGAGACTGAAGCTGTCAGTGGCCCCGACCACTGACTGATGAGGGCAAAGCTACCGACAGCAGCCCGTTACCGGGCAATTGCCGCAAGGCCGCCCCTCATCCGGCCTCGGGCGGGGCCTCGGCCGCCTTCCCCCGCAGGGGAAGGCAAGGAAGATCACATCTCCGCCAAATCAAACCGGTAGATCGTCGTCGAGCTGTACGGCTTGTCCGGCAGCAGCGTCGTGTCGGGGAAGTTCGGGTGGTTCGGTGCGTCGGGGAAGTCCTCCGTCTCAAAGCAGACGGCATCCCGGGAAGCGTAGTGTGCGCCGTCCTTGCCCGCCGTGACCGGGGCCAGGAAGTTGGCCGTGTACAGGTGGACGCCCGGCAGGGTCGTCAGCACCTCCATGCGGATGCCGGTCTCGGGGCCGACAGCCCAGGCGGCGTGACGCAGACCGCTGTCACGGATGACATAGCACTGATCGTAGCCGCAGCAATCGGTCAGCGGGGTGAAATCCGCGCCGATGTCCAGCCCCAGCGTCTTTTCTTCGGTGAAGTCCATCGGGGTGCCCTTGACCGGCAGCTTGCGCCCGGTGGGGATGCTGGCGGCGTCGGCCTCGAGGTAAAAATCGGCGTCCACCGTCACGCGATGGCCCAGCGCACTGCCGCTGGCGTGGCCGTTCAGGTTAAAATAGCTGTGGTTCGTCATATTGCAGACGGTGGGCGCGTCGGTGGTCGCCCCGTAGCGGATGACCAGCCCGCTCTTGGCCAGGCTGTACTGGATGGTCAGATCAAAATTGCCGGGGAAGCCGTCTGTACCGGCGGGGCTCGTGGCCGTCATCGTCACGCTGTCGGTCTCGCCGGGGGTCAGCGCCACGTCAAACATCGTGTGATTGAACCCGTGCAGGCCGCTGTGCAGACAGTTTCCGTTCTGGTTCGGCGTGATATGGACGATCTCCTCATACAGCGGGAACTGCGCGCCCGCAATGCGGTTGGCAAAGCGGCCCACGGCGGCGCCCATGCTGTCGGTGTTCAGCTCATAGTCGGCGGCGGTGTCATAGCCCAGCACGACGTCCACGGGATTGCCCCTGCGGTCTTTTACGATGATGCGATGGATAATGGCGGCGTAGCTCAGCAGCTGCACCTCGATAAAATCGTTTTTCAGCGTCGCCAGCTTAACGGTCTGGCCGCTGGTGGACTTGCCGAAATCCTGAATCGAAACGGACATGATGGGACCCTCCTTATTTCTTTGTGTCGGCGGTGACGCCCTGTGCGGCCAGGTCCTCGCGCACGCTCTCGGCCACGCTGCCGGTGCCGTAGTTCAGCATACGGTTCACGCGGCTGACCGTGGCGCTGGATGCGCCGGTCTCGCGGCGGATCTCGCTGTAGACCTTACCCTGCAAAAGGCACCCGGCCACAGCGTAGCGCTGCTCCATCGTGCGCAGCTCGGTCACGGCGCACAGGTCGTCAAAAAAGCGGATGCACTCATCCAGGCTGTTCAGTCGCAGGATCGCCTCATACAGGGCGGTGTTACGTTCATTCTGCTGCATAGCGTAAAGGCGCACAGCGGTGCGCCGACCTCTTTCTTTGTAAAATTTGCATTTGCTCGGTCTTGGCATCTTTTAATATTTTAGCAAATTTGCCTAAGCAAGTCAATACACTAAAGTGCGAAAGTGTGTTAAAACTGCTTGCATTTAACACCAAAATGTTGTATCATAGAAGCATCAAATATTAGGGCAATACCGCATAATTCTAAGTGCCGATGAGGTGCCGCAGCCGCCGGAGCGGTGCTTAAGCCGTTAGGCGGGAATTATGCGGTGTTGCCTTAGGGAGACTGCCATGCCGACAATATTACTGATTGTGTATCGCGTGCTGGGCACCGTGCTTTTTGCACTGGCCGCAGCCGCCATTGTGGAAAAATACCGCACGGTCCGCGGGGCCGCGCTGCTGCCCGCCCGCGTGCTGGAATGCCGCCGTGCGTCATCCACCAGCAACAGCCGGGGTGCGGGCGGCTACCGCTATCTGGTGGAGCTGTACGCCAACGGTCGGCGGCTGGAGCTGGAGACGAACGACGCCTTCTGGTTCAGGCACGACAAGGACAAGGGTAAGGTGCTGCAGGTCTGGTACAACCCCAACGCCCGCTGTGTGGAGCGCAAAAGCTGGGAGACGGAATTTTTTGCGGCGGTGCTGGCTGTGATCGGCGCGGCGCTGCTGCTGATCCGGTGAGGTGCCTATGAGCTGGATTTTGTATGTGCTGCTGGTGCTGGCCGTGGCGGGGGACATCCTGCTGGCCGTGGTGCTGGCAAAGGTAATGCACAAAAATGACGAACCGCAGCAGAAAATTGATACGGCGGATGACTTTGTCCGCGCGGTGACGCCGGTTTTGCAGAGCGAGACCGACCTGCTGGCCGAGCAGCTGCGCGCCATGCAGGGCGAGAGCGCCCGCACAACGACGGCGACGCTGCGGGATTTTTCTGCCGTTCTGGCCGAAAACCAGCGCCAGAATGCCGCTGCCAGCACGGCGCGGCTGGAATCCATTGACCGAGCCGGGGCCGCCCGCCAGAAGGCCGCGAACGATGCCCTGCTGGCCCAGCTGACGATGATGGAAACACGGCTGAAAAATCTTGAGGACTCCAATGCGACCCGGATGGACAGTGTGCGCGGCGCGCTGGTGCAGGGTCTGAACACGATCCGCGCCGACAACAACAAAAAGCTGGATGAGATCCGCGGCACAGTCGAGGCAAAAATTGCAGGACACGCTGCAGCAGCGCATCAACGACTCGTTCAAGACGGTCAGTGCCCAGCTTGAGCAGGTCTACAAGGGTCTGGGCGAGATGCAGAATCTGGCCGCCGACGTGGGCAGCTTAAAGCAGGTGCTGTCCGGCGTCAAGACCCGCGGCATCCTGGGCGAGGTGCAGCTCGGCGCGATTCTGGAGCAGATCCTGGCCCCCGGCCAGTACGCCTGCAACATTGCCACCGTGCCCGGCAGCACGAACCGCGTGGAGTACGCCATCAAGATGCCGGGGCAGAACGGCACGGTCTGGCTGCCCATCGACGCGAAATTCCCGGGCGATACCTACGCGCATTTGCAGGCAGCGCAGGAGCGCGGCGATGCTGCCGCTGCGGCCGCCATGCGCAAGGCGCTGAACAATGTCCTGCGCGCCGAGGCCAGGGACATCCACGACAAGTACATTGAGGTGCCCTACACGACGAGCTTCGGCATCCTGTTCCTGCCGTTTGAGGGGCTGTACGCCGAGGTGGTTTCCAGCGGTGTAACGGAGCTTTTGCAGCGGGATTACCAGATCACGGTGGCCGGGCCGTCCACCATGGCGGCGCTGCTCAACGCCCTGCAGATGGGCTTCCGCACGCTGGCCATCCAGAAGCGCAGCGGCGAGGTCTGGACGATCTTGGGTGCGGTCAAGACCGAGTTTGAAAAGTTCGGCGCGGGTCTGCAGCAGATGCAGCGCCACCTGAACCAGACCGGCTCCGATCTGGAGGAGTTGATCGGCCCCCGCAGCCGCGCCATCACCCGCAAGCTCGAATCCGTCCAGCAGCTTGACCCGGATACGGCCACAGAGCTATTGGGCATTGAGGAGTAGGCGGGAACCTCCCTGCCGGGCCGTGTGCCATTATTGCTCGGTTCAAACAAACGCCGCCCGGTAGGGGCCGCATATATGCGGCCCGCAACTTTCCCGCAAACGACCGTCTGCCTTCAAGATGAGGGCCGGACATGTCCGGGCCCTACAAATCCATTCCACGCTGTCATTTTTGCCAGAATCCGCCCCCGCAAGGGGGCTTTTTCTATGCCCTCATCCACTTTACAGCGCGGAAAAACTATGGTATACTGAACGAGTTATTGAACAGTCAACAATATGCGGCGCTGCCGCACGCTCATAAAGGAGTTACTGCCATGATCCGTATTGTTACCGATTCCGCCGCCGATCTGACCGCGGCGGAGCTGAACGTCCCCGGCATCTTTGTTGTGCCGCTGTCCGTCACCTTTGCAGACGGCACCACCCAGCTCGATGACGGCACGATGACGAAGGATGAATTTTTCGTCCGTCTGGCAGAGGACAGCAAGCTGCCCCGTACAAGCCAGCCCAGCCCGGCCAGCTTTATGCAGGTGTATGAGGATGCCGCCGCAGCGGGGGATGAGGTCCTTGTGATCACCATTGGCCAGAAGCTGTCCGGCACCTACCAGTGCGCGCATCTGGCCGCCGCCGATGTCGGTCTGCAGGTGCATATCGTGGACTCTGAGGCGGCCTCGCAGGCTGAGGCGCTGCTTGTCCGTGAGGCGGTGCGCCTGCGCGATGAGGAGGGCCTGACGGCGGAGGAAATCGCCGCCGTGCTGGAGCAGTTCAAAAAGCGGGTGCGCATCGTCGCCGTGGTGGACAGCCTCAAGCATCTGCAGAAGGGCGGACGGCTGCCCGCCGCCGTTGCCATTGTGGGCGGCGCGCTCGGCATCAAGCCGGTGCTGGCCCTGCAGGATGGCGCTATCAAGCTGGTGGACAAGGGCCGCGGACGCCCCGGCGCGCTTGTCGCCATGTTCAAGCAGCTGGACGCGCTCGGCGGTATTGACCCGCGCTACGGCTATACGCTGCTCTACAGCGATAATAAGCAGCTTATTGCACCGGTACACCACTACATGCACCAGAATCTCCAACTGACCGGCGGCCGTGTGGCCCAGCTTGGCCCCACCATCGGCACCCATGTCGGTCCCGGCGTGGTCGGCGTGGTGTTTGTGGCGAAGGAGTAAACCTGTAAAATATAAAAAAGCAGGGGCGAGCAATGCCCGCCCCTGTAAGTTGAGCTTCTCCATTCGGAGAAGCTTTTTTATTTTCCGCTGAAAAACTTATTCAGTGCATACACCCCCAGCACGAGGACGCCGAGGACGAGGAAGATGCCGGCCATACCGGCGCAGAGCATCGAGAGGGTGACGGGAAGAAGTGCGGTTGACATGGGTTGACCTCCTTATACGCAGCTGCTCATAAGGGTCAGGATCAGGCCGCCGGCAATGACCGACGCGATCTGGCCCGAGACGTTGACACTGATCGAGTACATCAGCAGGAAATTCTGGTTGTCCTCAGCCAGGCCCATCTGGTTGACGACGCGCCCGCTCATCGGGAACGCAGAAATGCCTGCCGCGCCGATCATCGGGTTGATTTTTTTGCCCTCGGGCAGGAACAAATTCAACAGCTTGGCGAAGAAAACGCCGCCGGCGGTGTCAAAAATAAACGCGACCAGACCCAGCGCCAGGATCAGCAGTGTGTCGGGCCGGACGAATTTGTCGGCGGTCATCTGGCCCGCCACGGTCAGGCCCAGCACAATCGTGATAAGGTTCGCCAGTACGTTCTGCGCGGTCTCGGACAGGGCGTTCAGCACGCCGCACTCGCGCAGCAGGTTGCCGAACATGAGGAAGCCGACCAGCGCCACACTGGCGGGCGCGACAAGCCCGGCCAGCATAGTGACCACAATCGGGAACAAAATTTTGGTGGTTTTGCTGACGCTGCCCTTCTGGTACGGCATCCGAATCAGCCGCTCTTTTTTGGTCGTGCACAGGCGGATGACCGGCGGCTGCACGATGGGCACAAGCGCCATGTAGCTGTACGCCGCGACCATGATGGCACCCAGGTATTTGCTGCCCAGGGTGTTCGCCACGAAGATAGCCGTCGGGCCGTCCGCCGCGCCGATGACCGCGATGGACGCCGCGTCGGGCAGGTCAAAGAACAGCCCCGCCAGCACGAGTGTGACAAAAATGCCGAACTGCGCCGCCGCACCGAACAGCATGAGCCACGGCTTTTCCAGCAGCGGGCCGAAGTCGATCATTGCGCCGATGCCGATGAAAAGCAGCAGCGGGAACAGCTCATTAGACATACCGGCGTCAAAAAGCGCGCTGATGGGGCCGACGGTAGTCCCCTGCGTGATGGCCCCGGACAGCGGCAGATTGACAAGGATCGCGCCGAAGCCCATAGGCAGCAAGAGACTCGGCTCCATCTTTTTGGCGATGGCCAGGTAAATCAGCAGGCCGCCGATGACCCACATGACCACCATCTGCCATGTGAGATTGCCGAAGTTGGCGAACAGCCCGGCGAAGGTTTGCAGAAATTGCATGTATGATACCTCCCGTTTGTGGGCGGCAGGGTACAAAAAAAGACCCCTGCCGCAGAAAAAGTCTGCGGCAAAAGTCTCAGTGTTCACAGTATGCCCCGGGGCGGCAGGCCACCCGTGGTGACGAAGCGATACGGCGCGCGGCAGGGGCGCGTCCCTTACTCCCTTTTACCTTGAGGGTATTATAACGCGGAAAAGGGGATTTTGCAAGAGAAATTTTGGAGGAAGGCGGGGTGAGGGAGACGGGAAGGATGAATCCCTCCCCTGCAAGCAGCCAGAAGGTTTGCGGCAAATTTGTAGGGGGCGGCGTCCCCGACGCCCCGCGGAGGGGTCAAGACCCCTCCCTACGATGCGGGGTGAAAAGGGGTGTAAGGCGGAAAAGGGTGTTAGCGTAAGGCTGCGGGCCGGGCATGCCCGGCCCCTACAGACTGCTATAAATGGGTGTGGCCGAGAGGGGCAAGGGAGGCACCCGTCCCCGGATTAGTAGACAGAAAAATACCCCACATGCTCCGGGTGGTTGTCCTCGACCAGCACGGTGAAGCCGCCGGGGTTGACCTCGGTGTTCTTGCCGAAGGCTTCCTCGGCAATCAGATGCGGGCCGCGGTTCAGGATGATCTCCGCCGTCTGGACAACGCCGACGCGGCGGTAGTGGAGAATATCCCCCTCGGCACGGACGATCTCGAGCCGCCCGCCGTCAAAGGCGTCGCAGCTGCGGCGCAGGGCGGCCAGCGTCTTGATCGGGCCGCGCAGCCGCTGTTCGGTGGAGTTCCAGTCAAAGAACGCACGGTTGAACGGGTCGCGGTAGCCCTGCATGGCGATCTCGTCGCCGTAGTAGACGCAGGGCACGCCGGGCAGCGTGAAAATCATCGCGTAGCCCAGCAGCAGTCTGCGGATGGCCTCGTCCATCTGGCCGGAGGGAATGACCCGCTTGCTCTGCCAGTAGCGGTCCCGGTTATTGCAGGGCTCGCCCGCAATCGCCGTGATGGCGCGCTCGGTGTCGTGGGTGGACAGGAAATTCATCGCACAGTTCAGCGCCGGGGCAGGGTAGTGCTCGCAGATCTGCATCAGAGCGTCGGCCACGGCGGTGACGTCCGCGCCGTGCAGGTAATCCAGCGTGGCGCTGCGGAACGGGTAGTTCATCACGGCGTCCAGACCGTGCCCGCGCAGGTAGGTGCGGCGGCGGCCAAAGGCCTCCTTCGTCGTCGCATCTTCCCACACTTCGCCCAGCAGCAGTTTGCCCTCGCCGTGGGATTTGACGGCAGCGCGAATTTTTTTCCAATAAAATCGTCGGGCAGCTCGTCGGCTACGTCCAGCCGGAAGCCGGACGCGCCCAGATTCAGCCAGGTGTCGATGACGCCGCCCTTGCCGCAGATAAATTCCACGTAGGAGGGTGATTCCTCCTGCACCTCGGGCAGCGTCTCAAAGCCCCACCAGCTGCGGTAGCCGCAGGGATAGCCCGAGTCAAAGTCGTACCAGCTGCGGTAGGGAGAGCTGCGGTCCCGGTACGCGCCGCCCGGGCCGTATCGGCCCTCGCGGTTGAAGTAGCGGGAATCCGATCCCGTGTGGCTGAACACGCCGTCCAGGATGATGCGGATGCCCTCCTTGGCGGCAGCGGCGCACAGGGCGCTGAACTCCTCGTTCGTGCCCAGCAGCGGGTCGGCCTTGAGGTAGTCCGCCGTGTTGTAGCGGTGGTTGGCGTGGGCCTCAAAAATCGGGTTCAGGTAGATGCAGGTCACGCCTAAATCGCGCAGGTACGGCAGCTTTTGTTGGATTCCCGCGAAGTCGCCGCCGTAATAGTCCATGTTCAGGTAGCCCTCGCTCTGCTCGGTGGGCCAGAAATACGGCTCGCCGGTCTTGTCGGCGCGGTAGATGCGGTCTGCAAACGGCATCGCTTTGTCAGGCTTTCCCTCGCAGAAGCGGTCCGGGAAAATCTGATACATCGTGCCGTTTTTCAGCCAGTCGGGCGTCTTGAAGTCCGGCTCGTAGACCGTCAGCTGCCAGTCCTGGCCGTCAGTCCAGCTGAGCACACCCTCACCGCCCGGCGTGCGGTAGATGCGGCGAAAATCCGTGTACAAATCAAAGTGATAAAAGTACAGCCCCGAGGTTGTCGGCGTGACGGTCAGCGCGAAGTGGTTGACCTTGGGTGTCTGGCCCGTGAACTCCATGCGGTAGTGGACGGGGTCCTCGCAGTCTTTCGTCAGCACCAGATGCGGGTCAACGTAGCCGAGGTCCTCCGGCACGGTCAGGTTGAAGGTCACAGGCTGACCGGCCTTCACCGCCCCGAACGGGATTTGCAGGTGAGGTCGAGGCTG